>JAEEGG010000463.1_pt1 | contig 135674 bp, 88 predicted proteins | sample 9134161 | NCBI WGS metagenome assembly JAEEGG01 (sample SAMN16246543, study PRJNA631951) | gut metagenome | biome: gut microbiome; feature: rumen; material: CR-attached | host: Bos | place: Iran: Karaj | collected 2018-10
TAAGTCCTGCAACGAGCGCAACCCTTACCTTCAGTTGCCAGCACGTAATGGTGGGGACTCTGGAGGAACTGCCTACGCAAGTAGAGAGGAAGGTGGGGATGACGTCAAATCAGCACGGCCCTTATGTCCGGGGCTACACACGTGCTACAATGGCGCACACAGAGGGCAGCGACCCCGCGAGGGGGAGCCAATCCATGAAAGTGCGTCTCAGTTCGGATCGGAGTCTGGAACCCGACTCCGTGAAGTTGGATTCGCTAGTAATCGCGCATCAGCCATGACGCGGTGAATACGTTCCCGGGCCTTGTACACACCGCCCGTCAAGCCATGGAAGATGGTGGTACCTGAAGTCTGTACCCGCAAGGAGCGGCCTAAGGTAAAACTATTAACTGGGGCTAAGTCGTAACAAGGTAGCCGTACCGGAAGGTGTGGCTGGAATACCTCCTTTCTGGAGCGGTCTCATCACAACTTGAGAATCTCTTCCCTGGGTGTTTGCTATATTCATTCTTTATTTATATAATAGTCGCGTAGCTCAGTTGGTTAGAGCACTACACTGATAATGTAGGGGTCGGCAGTTCAAGTCTGCCCGGGACTACGAGCGAAGGGGAATTAGCTCAGCTGGTAGAGCACCTGCTTTGCAAGCAGGGGGTCTTCGGTTCGAATCCGTAATTCTCCACTCTCACTTGAAAAAGTGAAACGTTCTTTGACAGTATGGAAAAAGAATTAAGCTTGACATAGAGTCTGCGTGCCTGCTACGGCATGCAGACGTAGAGCGTCCCTTCCCGTTCCGGCGGATGCCGTGGTAAATAGGGGAGGAGGCGCGAGAAAACACGAGTTAAAAAAGAATCGAGAAAGTTACTAAGAGCGCATGGGGAATGCCTTGGCTCTCAGAGGCGAAGAAGGACGTGATAAGCTGCGATAAGCTCCGGGGAGGTGCAAATAACCATTGATCCGGGGATTTCCGAATGGGACAACCCATCTGGAGCGATCCAGATACCCGCTTATGCGGGGGCGAACCCGGGGAACTGAAACATCTAAGTACCCGGAGGAGGAGAAAATAACAATGATTTCCTGAGTAGTGGCGAGCGAAAGGGAAGGAGCCCAAACCGGCGGTGTTACGGCACGGCCGGGGTTGTAGGACCGCGATATCGTGGGAGCTTGCGAACGGGAACGGTCTGGGAAGGCCGTCCGTAGAGGGTGAGAGGCCCGTACCGGCAAGCAAGTGACACGTAGCGGAATCCTGAGTAGGGCGGGACCGGAGGAATCCTGTCTGAATCTTGCGGCACCATCCGCAAAGGCTAAATACTCCTGAGAGACCGATAGTGGACAAGTACTGTGAAGGAAAGGTGAAAAGAACCCCGAGCAGGGGAGTGAAATAGAACCTGAAACCGTGCGCTTACAAGCGGTCGGAGCCCTTTCGTGGGGTGACGGCGTGCCTTTTGCATAATGAGCCTACGAGTTGCCGTGTCCGGCGAGGTTAAGGGCCTAGAGGTCCGGAGCCGAAGCGAAAGCGAGTCTGAAGAGGGCGCTTAGTCGGACAAGGCAGACGCGAAACTTAGTGATCTGTTTTAAAATAATCGTATTTTTGCACTATAAAAACACCCACCGACGACCAAAGGTTTTGCGGCTGGATGTGGAAAGCGGCGGTTGAGGGCTTCCCTATCTTGTCGGCATAGCGTTTGGCTTCCACTTCGATGGCGAACGGGAGGAAGCAATGTATGATGTCAGCCCATTCAACGGCTTTCTGAATGGTCTTTTTTTCATTATAGGCAAAGTTGAAGTTGTGTTTTAAAATAATCGTATTTTTGCACTATAAAAACGGGAAGCAGATCTCGTTGGTGTTCGGCTCATAGTAAGCGTTGACCGTCTGCGGGGTCATCTGCCACTCATCCTTATCGACGAGTTTACCGATTTTAGCCAACTGGTAAGCGCTCTCAAAGCGGCGCGCACGCACCACATTGGCATAATAGCTGTCGTTCGAGATATTAAGGGCACTGTAGTCTCTCCATTTATCCGGGTAGCCTATCTTCACGCGGAAGGCTGCCAACTTGTCCAAAGCGTTTCTTTTGGTCACATCGGTCATCCAGGTGGAAGCCTTGATGCGCTCGCCGAGAGCCCATTGCAGGTTTTTCACCAACTGTTCCATGCGGGCCTTGGCCTCCGCCGGGAAGTAGCTCTTCACATACATCTGGCCGAGCGCTTCTCCCAGACATCCGTCCACCGTGCCGATGACACGTTTCCAGCGAGGCTTGTTCTCCTGCTTGCCGGAGAGCACCTTGCCGTAAAACTCGAAATCAGCATTCACGAACTCATCACTCAGATACGGAGCCGCGGCGTTGATGACATTCCACGCCAGATAGGCACGTATCACCTCCATATCCGCCACCGAAAGAATGTTGTTCAATCCGGCGAAATAGGTGGGTTGGGCCACATTCAGCGTGTCAATATTCTTTAAACCCAAGGTTTGCAGATATTCGTTGACATCAATAGCGGGAATCATATTCTGAAAATCCAGCGGAGTGCATTTGTGGATAGTCTGATAGGGATCGCGGAGCGTAATCTTGTCCACAAAGCAGTTGGCCATCATCGTTTCCAACGCCAGAACGCGCTTGGCGAGCGTTTTCTCGCGGCCTTGACAATTTGCCAACTGGCTATAACCGGAAATCCGGAACATCTTGGCCATCAAGTTCACATACTCGTCGCGAATATGCTGCTGATCGGCATCCAGATAATAGTCGCGGTCACCAATGCCGAGGCCGGTCTGCCAAAGGTAAGCGATGGTCATGTCGCTATTGTCGGGATCGGAGGAGCCGAAAAGGCCGAAGAAGGGGTTCAAACCTTCCAATGACATCGTAGCCAGCTTTTTGGTGATGCCCTCACGATTCAACGAGACAATGTCTTTCAACTCACCTTGTATGGGCTGAGCGCCCTGTTTTTCCAATTGTACAGTGTCCATTCCAATCTTATACAGGTCGCCAACTTTTTGTTCCACAGTACCCTGTGCATTTTTCTGAGAGGCGAGTTTCAGCACCAGTTCCTTGAGCTGTTTCTGGTTGTTCTCGGCCAGCACGTCAAAGCTGCCGAAACGGGAATATTCATTGCCCAGCGGGTTGAGCTTCATCCATCCGCCGCAGGCATACTGGTAGAAATCAACAGTGGGCTTCACGGAATTGTCCAGGTTGGAAGCCACGATACCGGATTTGACTTTTTTGGGTTTCACTTTTGTGGTCATAGGGGCAGAACTTGAAAAAACGACAAACAAAGCCGCAAGAGACAGCGTCAAAAGGCAACTTCTTTTCATAGAATCTTATTAATTATCAATATCTTAAAATAAAAAACTCCCCTCTCTCAAGGGGAGCGCAAATATACACTATTTTTTTGATCCTTTATTCACGATATCCAAAAACATATCTTCCTCGCCGTTGATGAAGATGCATGTTTTTTTCATACATTTGCAGGCCGCGTTTGTGATGCGGTGTTTTGTCATCTTTTTTAGTTGTGCTTATGAGGAAACTCTTAATTTTTATAGGCTCCTTTTTGTTGTTCATAACCGCCCATGCGCAGTATGACCTTGCCACCACCAGCATCGATCCTGCGGCTGATTCGATGGCTGTCGCCCGGATGCGACACAAGATGGATTCCATTCGCAAGTACCGTCCCACCGTGGCCGTGGTGTTGGCGGGGGGCGGCGCCAAAGGCGCCGCCCATGTGGGTGCGCTCGAATACATCGAGGAACTCGGCATCCCCGTTGACATGGTGCTCGGCACCAGCATGGGTGGACTCGTTGGCGGCCTTTACGCCATGGGCTATCCCGCAGCCCTCATCGACAGCATCCTCGTCAACATGAACTGGGGGGTTATGATGAGTGATTTCGTGCCCACGGAAAAACTCAACTACCGGCGGCGCAAGTTCAACGAGACTTACGCCCTGCGCATCCCGCTCTATTACGAAAACGACAAAAAGTGGCATGGACGTGAAGTCCTGAAAAAATACCAAGAGAGTGTGAAATACGACAATAGAGACCAAAACGCCTCTTCCGACATCGGCGAACAGACTCTCCGTCGAGGCATTGTCGCCAACATACCGGAAGGCGTACTCTTTGGATACAATGTCTATAACCTGATCAACAGCCTTACGGTCGGCTACCAGGACTCCATGAACTTCTCAGACCTGCCCATCCCCTATTGCTGTGTGGCCACGGACCTCGTGACCTTGAAGGCCAAGTACTGGACCAGCGGCTGCCTGACGGAGGCGATGCGTTCCACAATGTCCATCCCGCTCTATTTCACGCCGGTACGCAAAAAAGATATGGTGCTCGTGGACGGTGGCACGCGCAACAATTTCCCGACCGACATGGCCTGCGCCATGGGTGCCGACTACATTATTGGCATTGATTTGAGCCAGCCGAGAGGATATGAAGAGATTAATGGCGTGGGCAAACTGTTGCAACAGAACATCGCGCTCATGGGCAAAGAGGCCTTTGATCACAACAAGCCGCTCGCCAATGTCTATATCCACCCCAACATGGATGGCATGAACATGTTCAGCTTCCAAAGCAAAAACATTGTCGAATGCATTCACCGGGGAAAGGATGCCGCAAGACAGCAGGACTCCAGCCTGCAGATCATCCTGCGAGCCGTGACGCCCGGACTTGCCAAATCGCAAGCGATGAAAGACCAAAAGCAACAGCCTTTGGGTGTGAATATCGCCACAAAGGACATCCTTGTCGGCAATATTCGTTTCGACGGGATCAGCAGCGAACTCACGGACTTCCTTCTGCGGAACATCGAGTTGGACACAGGCAAACGTTACAATCGCGATGATATTGAAAATGCGTTAGCCGTGCTCTATGGTAGCGGCCTCTTCAAGAACGCTTCCTACCGGATCGAAGGCACGCGAGAACCATACACCTTGGCATTCAAGGGCGAGCGAGGCCCCATCCATCAAGTGGGCGTCGGGCTGCGATTCTCCTCCCGCGATCTGATCTCGCTGGGACTTAATTTCGGTTTCAACAGCCGCAAACCGTACGGATTCAAAACAGACGTCTCTGCTGTCATAGGGAAGAACCTCAAGGGGAAGATTGACCTCTATTACGTCCCTCGTCGCGGCCCAGCCTTCGGAATGGACATCAAATCATATTATACCCAATTGAAAATCAGCCCTCTGCACTCCATGATTTCCAATTATATCCTCAACACACTTTACACATACAACTACTGGAACAATCAACTGCAACTCTATATCAGAGACAACCAATGGATGCATAACGGGTATTACAAAGGTGGATTTGAACTGAACGTGATGCCGTATGCCTTGTCCACCGTTTTCTTGAATTTAATGTCAGACGACAACACCGCAAGCAATGCTGGCAATGAATACGATTATTATATGGAGGGCACGGCTTATTTGTACAGGAATCGTTGGGACAACCACGCCCTTTCCTTTTTCGCAGAGGGAGCGTACGACAATACCGATGACAAATATTTCCCCACTCATGGCTTGGATGTCGGCGGACGATATGACTTGGTCTTTCACAGCAGGACCCCGGAAGGCTATATTCTCCGTTACCATAACTTCAACATGCACATCAAGGGAGTCATTCCGGTGGTCAAACGCTTTGTTATCATACTTTCCGGGAATTTAACCTCTCTACAGGCCTTGGATTTTTCCAGTTTCAATCGGGAGGTGGCAGCGCATAACGATGTCCATCAGATTTTTGTCGGTGGCATACGTGACGGGGAATACATCAACAATCAACTCTCGTTTGTGGGCTATAATGTGCTGCAAGCCGTCTTCGGCAGCAACACCACCACTGTCGCCAGGATGGATCTGCGTTACCAAATCGGGCGCAAGGATTACATTTCGTTCATAACTTCCCTCTATAAGGCCTACGTCTTGTTCGATAAAAATGGGAACCACATACATGGAGTTGACTACATACGGCCCACGGATTACTGTTTTGTCCTCCAGTACGGCCACAAGTCGCTCATCGGGCCGATATTGTTCAACGTACACTGGTCGGCCAATGGCCAGCCCGCCCGATGGGGAGTCCATTTGAGCATCGGGTTCGACTTTTAGCTGTCAGCGATTCCAAGAAGATACTTTTTTTGCAGAATACGGTTCTGATGCCGATGCTGGAAAGTGGACAGACAATACTGTTATTCCACCATCACCTTGCGTATGAGGCGGCCTTTTTCGGTAGCCAGTTCCAGAAGATACAGTCCTGCGGGGAGCGAGGACACGTTCAGACGATAGTGCTGTTCACCCTGCACCGCGGGCCACATCTCCATACGGAGCACCTTGCCCGTGACATCCGTCAGACGCATTGTCACCGGCAGCGATTCGGGATTGGTGAACGAGACATTCAGCTGGTCGGCGGCCGGGTTAGGATACACCTGCGCGTCACGCACGCCATGCTCGTCATCCACGCCAGCAATGGCATAATACTCGAAATTGAAGCCGTCGCCCTGGTCCCAGTTGTCGGCCACAAAATTCACCCGCATCTTGGAAAAGGGCACGTTATACACGCCATTGGGCATATTGTTCACATCAAAGCGCTTGTACAATGTGGGCGGATTGGTCGTATTGTCATATACATCCACAAAATCCCCGGATCCCAGATTGAATTTCGGCAACGTGAAAGCATAACCGCTTATGAAATTCAACGACACATTCCAAGTGCAGTTGGTTTCGGGCGAGTAATCCTTGCCCGTTGCCGTGCCATCGGAAAGAATTGTATGCCAATCTGTCACATTGGTTATCAAATCACAGGGGGTATAATCTCTCAACTGGCTCTGATAGCTGATGAGGAACCCATAATAATCCGTGTTCGTGGTCTCATTACCCGTTGTGGTGAAGGTAATCAGCACGCTGTCGGCATACACCGTATAAGAGCTGGTCGGCAACTGATTTCCGGTGAGCGACACCTTCACGCCGGAGGAGACTTCCGGACCATTATAGATGGTCACGAAGTCCACATTCGGTTTCAGGTCGAGGCGGTCGAAGGAGAACGTGTAGCCGCTGGCTCCGGGCGTGGCCACAATCCAGGAGCAATCGGGATTCGGCTGGTAGGGTCTTGCCGTCGGCGAGCCATCAGCCACATAGCCGAAGGAGGCCGTGTTGCGCTGACGCTGCGCACAAGTGCTGGGCGCGATGGCACCTGATGGGAAAATTTTGGTGATGGCTATACAACCTGTATTGAAACTGCTGCCACCTACGGTGAAATTGTCCATGGCGAAATAGGCGTTTGAACTTCCACCCCACCCCCAATTGATATGGAATCGGTCGTTGTCATCATAGTCATCCAACACAAATGCATGTCCATTGGTGCCGTCTGGGGCATGTCCGGAATAGAGAATCGGGCGATGAGCGTCAATTTCCGCCTTCAGTACAGCGATATATTCCGAGACATGTTCACCCGGATAGGATTCTCTCACATATTTGGTGACGCTCTGGTCGTAGAAGAAGTTCTCGTACAGTCGTTTGGCGGCATCCTCGGTAAAGGCTCCGGATCCTGTGGCGTTGTATCCCATCTTGATAGACACGCCCACATGGTAGGCGAGTTTGGAAATCTCGTTGGCATACGAGAAGGGTTCATCGCACATGGCGTCCCAGTTGTAGGTCTGATGGGCATAATTCACACTATGCATCCCATAGCCCTGGGCCACATACATCGAAGCGCCCTGTCCCTGTCTGGGATGCCGATGATAGTTCATAATCTGTGCCGTGGCCAAGGCCGTACAGCCGTTGGGCACGCGGTAGTCGTAATACGGACCTGCATCCGCATCCCACGGGCAGTAGGTGTTGTAGAACTTGTTCTGGTTCCAGCGGGTTGTGAGCAGAGGACCGCGGGTGGGCGTCTTGGACACCTTCGGCACGAACTCGTCGGCCAGATAGCGGGCCCAGTCGGCAGCATCGCGCGGAAGCGCACCCACCTTGGCTGCCTCCACGCGACGGGTTTCCATCGCATAGCCGGCAAAGGCACTCTTAACGGGCGGTATCGCTTCGTAGTCATCGTCTAACGAATACGCCAGCACCGGCATCACGGACTTGGAAGCGGACACCAGCACAAAACCGTGCGGTACCAAAGAGAATCGGTACAGATAGACCATACCGTCCGCATCCGTGACGGATTCCTGCAGGGTTGCCGACATGGCGGAAGCCGCCTCCGGGGAGGTCTTCTCGGTCAGGAAACGCTGGCAGACCTTGGCAGCCTCCTCTGTTGTAACCGATTGTGCCGACAGACTGCCGGCCATGAGAACAAACAGGATGCCGACGCACAAAGCGAGCAGCCCGTTAAGAGAGTGTCTTTTCATCTTTTTACAATATTAATATTAATTACAGCAATAAACTCTTACAGACGATCCATGCAGTTGAGATCCTGGAAAGCCACTTTCAAGCGTTCCACCATGGATTTCTCGCCCTCGCGCAGGAAGACGCGCGGATCATAGTACTTCTTGTTCGGTTTGTCCTCGCCTTCGGGGTTACCGATCTGGCTTTGCAGATAAGCCTCATTCTTCTTATAGTAGTTCATAACGCCCTCCCAGAAAGCCCATTGCGTGTCGGTGTCAATGTTCATCTTGATTACGCCGTAGCTGATGGCTTCCTTGATCTTGGCCGGTTCAGAACCGGAGCCGCCATGGAACACGAAGTTGACAGGATTCTCCGCCGTGCCATATTTCTCCTGGATGTATTTCTGGGAATTGTGCAGGATGATAGGCTCAAGTTTCACATTGCCGGGTTTGTAAACACCGTGCACGTTGCCGAAGGAGGCAGCGATGGTGAAGTTCGGGCTGATCTTGCTCAGTTCCTCATAGGCGTAAGCCACATCCTCAGGCTGAGTGTAGAGACGGGCACTGTCAATGCCAGTGTTGTCCACGCCATCCTCCTCGCCACCGGTGATGCCGAGTTCGATTTCGAGGGTCATCTCAATCTTTGCCATGCGGGAGAGATACTTCTTGCAGATCTCAATATTCTCTTTCAGAGGCTCTTCCGAAAGGTCCAGCATGTGGGAGCTGAAGAGCGGTTTGCCGTATTGTGCATAATATTTCTCGCCAGCATCCAAAAGACCGTCAATCCACGGGAGGAGTTTCTTGGCGGCATGGTCGGTATGCACCACCACGGGAATGCCGTACATCTCGGCCATACGATGGATGTGCATGGCACCGGAAATGCTACCTTGGATAGCGGCCTGCTGGCCATCATTGCTCAGCGATTTGCCAGCGCAGAACACACCGCCGCCGTTCGAGAACTGGATCATCACCGGGGAATTCACTGCCTTGGCGGCCTCCATCACGGCGTTGATGGAATCCGTACCCACCACATTCACTGCCGGAAGGGCGAACTTGCCCGCTTTCGCGATCCTGAAAATTTCTTGTAAATCTTTTCCGTAAACCACTCCGGGTTTCACTTTGCTTAAAATCTTTTCCATGTTTTTTTATTTATTTTATTGTAATTCAAATAATTATCTTTTATGTTTACGTTTCCAAAGCCAACTCACCACCTTGGCTCCCACAGACAAGGCCGTCACGAGGCCCGGCTTGTTGGACAAGGCCGAAATCTTGGACAGTCGTGACGACACGTTGTCAGGCACCGTCCGTTTGCGGAGAGTGGCGATACTGACGACGCGGTTCCAGAGGCGTTTCAACGTGTCCACATCATCCTGATAGGCATCGAAGTCGCGGCTCAGGCGACTTTCCTGTTTAGCTATCTGCTTGCGCAGCTGCGCCTTACGAAGGGCAATCTCCTCCAAATTCTGATAAGGCGACGATTTGGTGCGATTAGTCATGGTCATCTCCTTCCTTGTCAAAAATCACCTCCACCGGTGTTTGCATTTCTTCCGGTTCCGAGGTTTCCTTTTCGGAAGGGGCATAGAGAATGCGGCTGAACTTCCGGATCAGGGGTTTTACGAATAACATATCCTTATAGCGGAGCACCACCAGGATGATAACCACAAACAGGGCGCACACGATGGTGTAGGCCCATCCGGCGTTCAAGGCCAGCGTGAGCCAGCTGATCAGCGCGGATGAGAGGTAAATGAGCACCGCCAACGCACACACCACGACGATCAGCATGGACAATATCACCGACAACAGCTGCGCTGACTTCTCCAACAGTTCGAGTTTGAGCAAATCGTAACGCTGGGACAAGTAAGTCTTCACATCCTTGATTGTCCGAGCGTTACGTGGCGAGTCTTTGGAAAACAGACTGAAGATATCCATCTGGCGGGAAATTACGCTTGAACGTCTTCTTCCGCCATGTCATCCAACAGGTCGTCCATCTCCACTTCTTCCTCTGTGGGAGCGGCACATCTCTTGCTTTTCAGTTTCTCAATGATGCGGTCAATCTCCTCCTTGGTCATTCTCTTGGAGACATTGGTACGGATTTCCTTACCTTTTTCTGTGGTGAACAACAAGGTTACACCTACTGCGGCTGCAGCACCTGCGGCAAAAGCCAAAATTTCTGTTGCTTTCATAAATGTGTGTTTTTAAATTGTGATTTGTTATTTGTGATTTGTAAAATGTATTTAAGATTTTTGAATTAACATCTCTAAACTATAATCTCTCTACTCTAAACTATTAAGCTTTCCTGAAATGGCTTGTGCCGTATAAGAACGTTTCCGCTCCACCAACTTTTCAGGTGTACCCTCAAATACAATCTTGCCCCCTTGGTCCCCGCCTTCCGGTCCCATATCGATAATCCAGTCCGCACATTTGATGATCTCGGCATTATGCTCTATCACCACGATGGTATTATTACGTTCTATCAGACGATTGAAAGCCACGCACAATTTATTTATATCGTGGAAATGAAGACCCGTAGTAGGCTCATCAAAGATGAAGAGCTTGTTCTGGTCATCGTCATTGAGCGACAAGTAGTAGGCCAATTTCACACGCTGTGCCTCGCCGCCGGACAGCGTAGCCGAGGACTGGCCCATTACCAGATAGCCGAGGCCCACATCCTGCAACGGCATCAACTTGCGGATAATGTTAGTGGTCATGTCGTTCACGGGAAGACCTTTGAAAAAGTCAATGGCTTCCGAGACCGTCATATTCAGGATGTCGGTGATGGTCTTGTCTTTCAGTTTGATATCCTGGGTCTCTTCCCTGAAGCGGCTTCCATTGCAAGAGGGACACACCATCTCCACATCCGCCATGAACTGCATGTTGATGCGGATAACACCTTCACCCTCGCACTCCTCACATCGGCCACCAGCCACATTAAACGAAAAGAAGCTGGGTTTGTAGTTACGCTGCTTGGAAAGAGGCTGACTGGCAAACAGTTCGCGGATATAGTCGTAGGCTTTCACGTAGGTTACAGGATTGGAGCGGCTGGAGCGTCCGATTGGATTCTGGTCCACAAACACCACATCCGAAATCTTGGTCAGATCGGCATCGATTCTCGAATAACGCCCCGGCTTCAGGGTTCCCTTGTTGAGCATCTTCAACAGTCCAGGGTACAGCACATTCGCTATCAGACTGCTCTTGCCGGATCCGCTGACTCCCGTGATGACCGTGAAACACTCCAACGGGATTTTCACATTTATATTTTTCAGATTATGCTCTTTAGCTCCAATGATTTCCACATAATTACGCCAATGTCTCCTCCGTTTTGGCAGAGGGATATAGCGGCACAGTTCCGGCGGATAACCACCGGTCATCCCGCGCAGATAGGAAGCCGTAAGGTTGTCCGGTTCTTTCATCAAATCATCTATCGTACCGGAAAAAACCACCTCACCGCCATTCCGTCCCGCTTGAGGTCCGATGTCGATGATACAGTCGGCGGCACGGATGATGGATTCGTCATGTTCCACCACCACCACGGTATTACCTATATCGCGCAACCGTCGCAGCACTTGGATAAGATTCTGTGTATCGCGTGGATGCAATCCTATACTAGGCTCATCCAACACATAGAGGGACCCTACCAGACTACTGCCCAAGGAGGTGGCCAAGTTGATGCGCTGGGCCTCCCCGCCTGACAATGTTGACGTAGAACGGTCCAAGGTAAGATAGCCGAGGCCCACATCATCCAGCAGCGCCACACGATTGGCGAGTTCCTTCACTAAACGGGAAGCCACCTCGCGCTCATAGTCGCTGCTGTATTTGAACTCTTGGAAAAAGGTTTTCAATTCCGAGACGGGCATTGCCGTCAGTTCCATGATGGAACGCCCCTTCACCTTCACATAATGCGCATCCTTACGCAGGCGGGTCCCATGACAGTCGGGACAAATTTCGCGCCCGCGGTAACGGGCCTGCAACACCCGGTATTGAATTTTGAACGTGTTGGCCGCCACAAACTGGAAAAACTGCGTGATTCCCTCCACATGATGTTTTTCATCGCCATACCACAAAAGGTCATACTCCTTTTGGCTCAAATCCTCAATAGCCCTATGGACAGGGAAATCGAGACGGGAGGCTTGACGGATAAACTGTCGTTTCCACTCGCTAAGTACATCGCCATGCCAGCACGCCACCGCATCTTCAGCCACCGAAAGAGTTTTGTCGGGGAGCACCAGATCCGGGTCCACGCCCTCCACCATGCCAGTACCGGAACATGTTTTGCACGCCCCGTACGGATTGTTGAAGCTGAACAGATTGACACTCGGTTCCTCGAAACTCATTCCATCGGCCTCGAAGAGGTCGCTGAAGGTCTTCTGGGAAACGCTGTCGCCCTCGGTCTGGATGACACACACGCCCTTGCCTTCCGAGAAGGCTATCTGGATGGAATCCGTCAGACGTGCGATGTTGTCAACTATTTTCTCCGACTTGAAACGGTCCACCAGCACGAACATGCCCGACTCGCGGGTAGCCTTGCGGCCTTTCAGGAACTCGTCAATATCGTGCAGTTGCCGGTTATAGACCACACGGCTGAAGCCCTGCTGGCTGAGGACGGCGAGTTGTTCCTTCAAAGTGCGCCCTGACGACAGCACCACAGGGGCGAGCACATACACTTTCCTGCCCTCCGGCACGTTCCGCACGTATGCCAGCACGTCCGACACACGCTCACGCCGCACCTCCTTGCCCGATACCGGCGAGATAGTGCGTCCGATACGGGCGAAGAGCAGCTTCAAATATTCATAAATCTCTGTCACCGTGCCCACCGTGGAGCGCGGGTTGTGCGACATGCTATGCTGCTCGATGGCGATGGCGGGCGGTATGCCTGTAATGGATTGGACTTCGGGTTTGTGCATCCGGCCCATGAACTGGCGGGCGTAAGAGCTGAGGCTCTCCACATAGCGGCGCTGGCCTTCGGCATACAACGTGTCAAAAGCCAGTGACGACTTGCCCGACCCCGACAAACCGGTGATGACCACCAGCTTGTTGCGCGGTATGTCAACATCTATGTTTTTCAGATTGTTGACCTTGGCACCCCGAACTTCAATCATCTTCTGACCCATCAACTCAAAATTATAAAAAGGAACAGCATGGCCGGAATGACGGCCAACAGGATAGAATCAAAACGGTCGAGCATCCCACCATGTCCGGGGATGACATTACCGCTATCTTTCACGCCGGCGTTCCGCTTGAAGGCGGATTCCAGCAAATCTCCAAAGGTGCCGAACACGACCACGACAGCCGCGAAGCAGACCCATGCCCATATCGGCATGTGGACACGTCCGAAAAAGGGAATGCTGGGAAACACCACCGCCGCTATCACAGAAAACACCAAACCCGTAACCGTCCCCTCCCAAGTCTTCTTGGGGGAAATCCGTTCGAACATCTTCGTACGACCATATAACGTACCGCCCAGATAGGCGGCTGTATCATTAATCCATATCAAAAGCAAGAACGCCAATGCCATCGGTTTGCACCAGACGGCAAAAGCGACCATCATCGCCAAGGGGACGACAATCCAGCTGAACCCGAACAATGACTTACCGATCTGCTCCACCGGGCAAGCCCTGCGGCGGAAGATTTCCGCAATTGAGAGGACGATTGAAAGCAGCATCATCAACAGCGGAATCATAAGGAAGACGGATAACAGGGTTTTCATGCCTGGCGTAAACCAGAATGTGCAGGGCTGGAGCATGTAATAGCAGGCCACGGCAAACAAAATAACGCCGAAAGCCATCATAATATAAAGAGCTGGCTTGTCTTCAGGACCGCATGTAATCTTCGAGAACTCGTATAATCCGAGGCAGGCCACCACACAGAGGAGAACATCCATCAGCACCGGGTAAAACACGCCGACAATCATCAGGGCCACATACACGGCACCCGCCAACGTCCTAACGATCAGATTCTTCAGTTTGGGATTCATGTTGCGTTTCGTTTGAGTTATTCGATTCGGGTTGGGCAGATTCCTGAGGATGGTTTTCTTCCACCATCATCAGGATAAAACGCGGATTCTGCGGGGTGAACACATCGGCACCATCCGCCTTTTCCGGTTGCGACGGGCAAATGAACTCCGTGATAGGGTTCGGAGCGTTGTTATTGCGGGAGAGCTGATACGTCAGGGCATCCTCCATATCCCGGAAGATGCAGCGCTCGCGAGAGACCACGATGATGTCGCGGGCAAGGTTCCGGACGGAGGGATAGAGCGACACGGAGGGCGTGAAGCCGATGGCACCGGTACGGGCAATCAGCATGTCCGAGAAGAAAAGCGCGGCATCCACCGTCTCCATGGGGTTCACCGCCGTGACATGGCGCACATGGTGTTTCAGCAGGAACTGACCCAGATTGGGGCTGGTGTTCAACAGCGTACCATATTGCTGGCCCTGCGCAATCTTGATGAGGCGGGGAATCAGGTTGTCCTTGGTGCAAGGGATATACTTGCCGCCGGCTCCGCGGAAATGGCGGACGAACTCCACCAACGGATGCTCCTGCGATGTAACACCCAATCCAGAACTGAGATCCGGCGACATCGTAGGATAGGTTTTCTTGTAGGCCAGTCCGTTACGGATGTTCCGACGGATATTCTCCTTATCCGTCAGAAGTTGATTTCCCATCGAATTGCTGTTGCTTGCCATATTTTATTCGTTATTTTCTGATTCAAATGCGATTGTTGCCGTACTATTGTCATCAAAAGAAGGTGTCTCATCCTGAGTCTCAGAGGGTGCATCCTTCTGGAATGGACGCGGTCCCAAGATACGCTCCACATCTTCCGTGAAGATGACCTCGCGCTCAATCAGCAGGGAGGCCAGTTCATCCAGTTGATTTTTGTGAGTGGAAAGAATATCTTTGGCACGCTGGTAGCAGGATTCTATCAACGTATGGACCTGTTCGTCGATTTCGCGGGCGGTCGCCTCGCTATAGGGTTTGGTAAGACCGTATTCCTGTTGTCCCGTGGAATCATAATAGCTGATATTTCCGATTTTTTTATCCAAGCCATAATAAACGACCATGGCATACGCCTGCTTGGAGACGCGCTCCAAGTCGTTGAGGGCGCCGGTGGAGAGTTGTCCGAATACGACATCCTCGGCGGCGCGGCCACCCAGGAGAGCCGTCATCTCATCCAGCAGCTGGTCGTAGGTAGTCAGCTGGCGTTCCTCGGGCAGATACCAGGCCGCGCCGAGGGCCTTGCCGCGCGGCACGATGGTGACCTTGACTAACGGCGAGGCGTAACGCAGCAGCCAGCTCACACAGGCATGGCCGGACTCGTGGTACGCGATGGCTCTCTTCTCCTCGGGGGTGAAGACACTGCCCCGGCGTTCCAGACCGCCGATGATGCGGTCCACGGCGGCCAGGAAGTCGGCCTTTTCAATATGCGGTTTGTTATTACGGGCGGCAATCAGGGCCGCTTCATTGCACACATTGGCAATGTCGGCACCAGAAAAACCGGGGGTCTGTTTGGCGAAGAATTCCAAGTCCACATCGGGACCGAGTTTGAGGTTGCGCACATGCACGCCGAAGATGCCGCGACGCTCGTTGAGGTTAGGCAGCTCCACTGTGATCTGGCGGTCAAAACGCCCGGCGCGCAACAAGGCCCGGTCGAGGATGTCGGCGCGGTTGGTGGCGGCCATGATGATGACACCGGCGTTGGTGGAGAAGCCGTCCATTTCGGTAAGCAACTGGTTGAGAGTGCTCTCGCGCTCGTCATTGACGCTGGACATAGCGTTCTTGCCGCGGGCACGCCCGATGGCATCAATCTCGTCGATGAAAATGATACACGGGGCTTTCTCCTTGGCCGTCTTGAAGAGGTCGCGCACGCGGGACGCGCCCACCCCCACAAACATCTCCACAAAGTCGGAGCCCGACAAGGAGAAGAAGGGCACCTTGGCCTCGCCGGCAACCGCCTTGGCCAACAGGGTCTTGCCCGTGCCCGGAGGTCCGACGAGAAGCACGCCCTTGGGAATCTTGCCACCCAAGACCGTGTATTTCTGCGGATTTTTCAGGAAGTCCACCACCTCCTCGATTTCAAATTTGGCACCCTCAAGCCCGGCCACATCCTTGAACGTGACCAACTGGCCCGACTTCTCGTCAAATTCCTGCGCCCGCGACTTGCCGATATTGAAGATGCTGCTACCGCCGCCCATGCCACCCCGCATAGTGCGCGTGGAATAGTAGAACAACAGTATAATCATCGCCATCGGCAAAATCCAGAAGATGACCTCAAAACCCCAGCTTTTGCTATTGTCCTGTTTGGTGGGGAAGTCATACTCACGGGCCAATTCATTCGCATTCAACGTGCTGTCCGAGGCCAATGTCTCCTGCACGGCCTGTGATTTCACCTCTTTCAAATTCTCATTGAACACCTGAAGGTCGGTGACGGTGATGTAGAACTGCGGTCCGTTCACATTGTCCTTGATTTTCTCATAGGCAGGATTGGCCTGCAAGGCCTCCTTTTTCAGGAACACATTGATCTGTTCGTCCTTACGAACATACTCCACATGTTCGATTTCCTTGTTCCGCACCATCTGGTTGAACGACATGTCGTCAATCTCCACAGGCTGGCCACCGCCCATATTGAACATCCAAAAGGAGATCAGGGCGATCCCGACAAGGAGATAAATTGTGGTGAGGAAAGGGAATTTCTGTTTCGGTCCCTTATCTTGACCCATTCCAAACAGGGATTTGTTCCCTCCATCATTGCGTGGCGAGTTCTTGATCGGCATAGGATTTCAAATTGTGTGGTTAGAAACTCTGAACTTCGGCGTCACTCCAAAGCGCCTCAATGTTGTAATAAGTCCTGGCTTCGGGCTGGAAGATATGCACCAGCACATTGAAATAATCCAGCAGGATCCATTCGCAGTTCTCCAGGCCCTCCACATGCACGGGCTTCATGCCAGCCACGCGCTGTGTCTGCTCCTGCACATAATCGCACAACGTTTCCACATGGGGCTTGGAATTTCCCGTGCAGATGATGAAATAATCGAAAAACACGTGGTTCAGTTTTTTGAGGTTGATACACTTGATATCTACACCCTGCTTTTCAATAAGTGCCTGAATTATAAGCTCATCAATATTCCCTTCGTATGGGGTTCCTTCAAATTTGACTTTTTTTCTTACGGTCATTACGTTCATATTTATTTTAGCGGGCAAAGGTACAATTTTTTTTATATTTTTGCAGCCCTAAAAAACACAATCTGAAATGATGAAAAAAGCTCTCTATTTATTGATGGTTTTGTCTTTGGCATGGATAGCCAACGCACAGGAAGATGTGAACAATCTTCCCTACTCTTTCACCCACAAAGATATCTCCTATTCCATTGACGACAAGGCAATGCCTGCTGTGGACCGCAAGGCGTTGCTCGCGGAAGATGCGCAGAACATCAAGAACGGTTCCCCCATGCGTATCGGTATCGTTCACCATGTGGGCTACACTTTTGAGAACTGCGGGCGCACAGACATCCTGCCCAACGGAGGGAAGCTGTGGCGACTGGGTGTGAAATCGGAAGATGCTATCGCCATGGCCGTCTTGTTCTCCCAATTCAACATTCCGGAAGGAGCCACCCTGCACATCTACAGCGGCGACCGCTCCCAAGTGACCGGTCCCTACACCAACGCTGACATCCAGCAAAACGGTATTATGGTTTCCGATGACATTGATGGCGACGAGCTGATCATCGAATACCACGAGCCTGCCGGCGTGCCCTATCACGGTTCCATCCTCATTGACCGCATCAGCCACCGTTACCGCGACATCAACAAGCTTGACGAAACAGCTGACGAGAAATCTCTCTCCGGCAGTTGCCATTATAACGCCAACTGCCCGCAAGGCGACAACTGGCGCGATCAGATCAACTCGGTGGTGCGCATCGAGATCACCAACAGTGAAGGCACTTTCTTTTGTTCCGGAGCCACCATCAACAACACCCGTTTCGACAAAACACTCTACGTACTCAGTGCCAACCACTGCCTCAGTGATGACATGAACAGCACCTTCAAATTCTACTTCAAATATGAAACAACAGCCTGTGATGTGTACGATTACGGCTTCGCCAACCAATGGGTCAAAGGTGGTGTCATCGTTGCCACCGATGGCATCGACTACAGTTCCGACTTCCTGTTGTTGAAAATCACAGGATCGATGGGAAGAGTCCAGGAGAGCAGTATCTTCTTCGCGGGCTGGGATGTCAGCGGTGCCTCCTCAGTGGGTATGGCCATCCATCATCCGGCTGGAGACTTCAAAAAAATCAGCATTCCCAAAGCCGTCACCTCCGCCTACTACAACAAATATTGGAATGTGAGCTGGTACACCACCCCCAACAAAGGCTGCACAGAGCAAGGCTCTTCCGGATCGCCGCTGTTCAATGCCAACAAACTCATCATCGGCGACCTCAGCAACGGGTCTTCGTCCTGTGAAGCTCCTTGGGGCACCGACAACTACGGGAAAATATCCTACTCATGGACCAACAACAACACTTCCAACAACTCGAAAAAACTCAAACCATGGTTAGACCCCGACAACACCGGCGTTACTTGGATTCCGGGCATGCGCTATGACGGAACCATCGTGGGCGTGGAGCAGCACGATGCCGGCAGCCGCACCTTCAGCATCCTCCCGAACCCCTCAACGGGACAAGTCACCATACAAGGCGATTTCGATGCCGAACACGGTGTTTGCAATGTCTATAATATGATGGGCGCCAAAGTCGCCTCCTACGATGTGAACCTCGGTTCAACCTTCTCCATGAACTTCAGCAATCTGCCTAACGGCATTTACATGGTAGAACTTCTGGGAAGCAACCATACATACAAAACAAAAATGGTGATTACCAGATAGTTGTGGACAATACGACGCTCCTTTCTACGGCCTATCTCCCGCCCATCGAATACATCGCCTATCTGATGCGAGGCGGGGTTTGGGTTGACACCCGCGAGCGTTACCACAAGCAGAGCTACCGGAACCGGGCACGCATCCTCACTGGCAACGGCGTTCAGACGCTCACCGTGCCCGTGGAACACCGGACCGGCCCGACACCCATCCTCGATGCCCGCATTGACTACAAGATGCCCTGGCAACGCACACACTGGCGCACCATCACCTCCGCCTACGGCAACAGTCCCTACCTCCTCTACTACCTCGACCCACTGAAGCCCTTCTACGAGAAACATTTCGAATTCCTGTTCGATTACAACCTGCAACTGACTGATACAATCCTGCGCCTGATGCGCATCCCGTCGGACTTCCGCCTGACCGATGATGGCACTCCTCCGACATCCTGTGACCTGCGGGAAACCATCCATCCGAAAAACGCGAACCGGACCGACTACCCATTCCGACTGCAGTCCCCATACTACCAGGTTTTTGAAGACCGTTACGGCTTTGTCCCGAACCTATCCATCCTCGACCTGCTGTTCAACACCGGCCCTGACGCGACCCGTTATCTGAAAGCACAATTGGACATTTATACCTCCTGCTGATGAAAAAGACGAATCTGAATTTCGGAGAACGCATCATCCATTTGATAAGACAACTGGTGGACAAGTTCACCTATTCCAAAGACTTGTTTGCCGATGATGTGTGGAAATTGCGGGTATCGAAGCAGTTCCGGCAGAAGGACAAATACGCGTCCCTGCACAAGAAGCTTTTTGCCTTTTCCTTCAAAGAGACCGATGATTTTTACAAATACCTGTTCATCATCGTCATGGCGGTCATGCTCATCAACATGGTGTTCATGAGCCGGACCGTGGGTGTCTCCACCCGCGAACTGGAGCAGAACCATTATTCCGAACTGGTTTACAACCATTTCCACCACATCGGCGATACGGAAGCATACAAAGAACATCCGTTTTCCTCCACTCAGGCGCAATACATTGACCTGATTCTCTTCTCATTCTGCAAATCACTGAACACACAGGACATATTTCTGGTCAAGCACATCACCAGTGCCATTTTCGGATGGCTGCTCATCCTGTATCTATCTATTCTGATTCTGAGGGCTTTCCGCTGGCGCGCGGCGTTTTTCACCGCATTCTTCCTTTTCATATCGCCCCGCTTTCTCGGATACTCTCTCTGCAACGTAGTGGATGTGACTTTCGCTTTCGGCTTCATCTTCGCCATCACACAGATCTACTATTTCTGCCGAGAACTGCCCACTATACGCATCTACCGCATCATCAAAATCATAATAGGCACATTGATAGCTCTTTCCACCTATAATGCCGGCTTCGTGCTGCTTCATTTCCTGTTTATCTTCACCCTTTTGAACTTCATTTTATACAACCCTATAAAGAAATTTTACAAATGGGAATACCTGAAACCGCTTCTGCAATTGATCGGATTAGTGTATGGCATCTCCCTGCTGATCATCTGCACCCATAGTCTCTGTACGCTATTCCTCACCACATCAATGGTGCCGCCGCGCCAAGCCTTCACCCTTCTGGCGAACAATTACCCGCTGGCCGACAACCAGTTGTTCGCCGGTCATGAGATCGGACCTGACAACTTCCCGCGTCGATACCTCATCCAATACCTGTTCATCACCATCCCATCGGTCGTGCTATTGGGATTCCTCCTGTTCTTCATTTTCATCAAGACGGCCGTCCGGAATCTGAAACCATACTCCATCTTCATATTCCTATACGCTTTCTGCTATTGCATTATGAAGGTGAAGAACCTCTACATGAATCCCGACACGGCATGGGCCATCTACTATTTCATCTACCCGCTCTTCATGCTGATTGCCGTCAGCGGCATCGAATGCACACTGGAAAGCATCCAGGACCGGTACACCAACTTCGTCATCATCGCCATCATCGGACTGCTATCCTTCATGCCTATCCGGCACATCACCTACAACCACCCGCTCACCGCCCTCTATTTCAACGAGTTGTCAGGGGGCATCCACAACGCCTACGCCAAATACGAATTGGATTACAACGACCAATGCAACAAAAAGGCGTGCCTTACCATGCAGGAGTATATCCAACGACAAGAAATCGGGCAGCATCTCAGTCAGGAGCCCATGTTATTGGCCACCAACGGCAACGCGGCTTGCGACCTGTTCTTCCATACTGACAGCAATATCGTCCTTGTCAACATGCCCTACCTTGCAAACGACACCACGTGGGACTATTATCTGTACTTTTGCCATGACATTGGCGCCACGCAGCTGCGCAACGGCATGTGGCCGGTGGACACACCGTTCGCCACCCTCAATATCGAGAACAAACCCATCGTGGCCTTCTACAAAAACGCATACCGCGCGGCACAGCGGGCCTACAACGACAGCATTGCCAAAGCCGTCACGGACAGTCTGACCGCGCTGGCCGACATGGAGGGAATCGAAAAATAATGTACTTTTGCACAAAATTAAACAAATCGAATTATATTACTACAAGTATCTCATTATATGATTGAATACAACACCAAACGGAACAAGCTCGCCATACGGGAGTACGGACGCAACGTCCAGAAGATGGTGGAAGATGCGATGGCCATCCCGGACCGTGAGAAACGGAACGAAACCGCACGCGCCATCGTGCGCGTCATGGCCCAGCTGAGCGAGGTGAAGGACCCATCCGTTGCCAACAAGAAGGAATCCCTGGACTATTGGCACAAGCTCTGGGATCATCTCTTCATCATGTCGGACTACAAGTTGGATGTGGACGCCCCGTTCCCCAAGCCGGTGCCGGATGTGACGGAAAAGAAGGTGGTGAAACCGGACTACAACAAGCATCATATCGCCTTGCGCACGTATGGGCGCAATATGGAGAATATCCTCAAGGAGGTGGCCAGCTACCCCGCGCCGGAGCGTGACCACATGGTCGCTCAGTTGGCCAACCATCTTAAAATGATGTACCTGACCTACAACCGCGACTCCGTCAACGATGCGCTCATCGCCCGTCAGATTTTCGAATTGTCAGGAGAGAAAATCACTGTACCCGAAGACTTTGTCTTCGCCACCACCGGCGAGCTACTGCAAACAGCCAACAGCAACATGGCCTTCTATGTCACTCCGGACAAGAAGAAGAAGAAAAAGAAAAAGAAGAAAAAAAAGAAGAAAACACCCATCACTCAATGAACATCCTCGATGTAAACAACGTTAGCAAACAATACGCCCGTCATCTGGCGCTGGACAGGGTTTCCTTCAGTGTGCGGGAGGGGGTGATTTTCGGTCTGCTCGGTCCAAACGGGGCGGGCAAGACAACCCTTATCCGCATTCTGAACCAGATCATCTATCCCGACTCCGGCAATGTGCTGTTCAAAGGACAACCACTGTCGGCGAACGATGTGCGGCAGATTGGCTATCTTCCCGAAGAGCGCGGTCTCTACAAGAAGATGAAGGCCGGAGAACAAGCTCTCTATTTAGCCCGTCTCAAGGGCATGGAGCACATGGAGGCCCTCACCCGCCTGCACCACAAATTCGAGGAATACGGCATTCTGGACTGGTGGAACCGTCCCGTGGAAGAGCTTTCCAAGGGAATGCAGCAAAAAGTGCAGTTCATCACCACCACCATCCACCAGCCGGCGTTCCTGATTCTGGACGAGCCCTTCAGCGGCTTCGACCCCATCAACGCCAACCTGCTGAAGGAGGAGATCCTGAAGCTCAAAGCAGCCGGCACCACCATCATCCTCTCCACGCACAACATGTCTTCCGTGGAAGAGATCTGCGACGAGATTGCCCTCATCAACCACGCCCAAAAAATCCTGGACGGCAATCTCTTCGAAATCAAAAACCGTTTCAAGAAGAATATCTTCGCAGTGGAGGTTTCGAACGAAGAAAACTCTTTGGCCGATGACCTCCAAAATGATTTCGAGGTCATCCAACGGCAGACACTCCCCCACTCCATCCGCTACGACATCCGACTGCCGGAAGGCAAGAGGGCCAACGACCTGCTCAACGTCTGTATGCGCCACAGCAACATCCTCTCTTTCCACGAGACACTTCCCTCTATGAATGAGATTTTCATCGAACAAGTAGAACATTTCAACCAACTGTGCCATGAAAAAGAATAACCCCGTCCTGCTCATCATCGCACGAGAATATCTCACACGTGTACGGAAGAAATCCTTCATCCTGCTGACCATCCTGCTGCCCATCCTGATGGCGGCCATCATCATGCTGCCGGTCCTCCTGATGATCAACAGCGAGAAAAAGCAACACACCCACGTGCTGGTAGTGGATGAAACGGAGATTTTCCTCAATGCGTTCGAACCGAACGACAATGTCACATTCAGCTACGCTTCCGGCGACATCACCACCTTCAAACAGGACATTCTTCAGAACAACAAGTACAACTGCATCCTGCATATCCTTGACAATTCACAGTCCCTGAAATCGAACCTCTATTACAAAGAAAAGGTGCCGAGCAGCCTGTCATCCTTCATTGAGCGGCAGATGGACAATATCTTTTTTGACCGCATCCTGCAGGACTCGCTGCACATCAACCCGGCCCAATTCGAGAAGCTCCAGGAACTCACCAAAGCTGATGTGACCACCATCCAGATGGACGACAAGGGCAATGAGCGCGAGAACATTGCCGAGATCAACGAGGTTATCGGCATGGTGTGCGGTTTCTTCATCTACTTCATCATCATCATCTTCGCCAGCCAAGTGCTTCGTGGTGTGCTGGAAGAGAAGACCAGCCGTATTGTGGAGGTCATCGTCTCCTCGGTGAAGCCTATCCAACTGTTGATTGGCAAGATTGTCGGCATTGCTTTGGTCGGCATCACGCAGTTCGTCATCTGGGTCATGCTCACCTTCGGCATCCTGCTCGTGGCGCAGATAGCCGCCCCATCGCTGATGTCCGGTTCCGTTCCCGAAACGGCCGTCCCGGGTGCCGGGATTGCCGCCGACACCCTGCCCGCCGATTTCAGCATCTTCCAAAAGATCAACGAGTACTTCTCCGTCTCCTTTGGCGAAATCATCCTTTGTTTCTTCTTCTTCTTTGTGGTCGGATACCTGATTTACGCCTCCCTATATGCCGCCATGGGCTCCGTGGTGGACAACGAGAGCGACTCACAGCAATACACGCTGCCCATCACCCTGCCGCTGCTGCTATCCATCATTGTGGTACCCTCCATCGCCAACAACCCCAATGGCGACTTGGCCCTCTGGTTCTCCATGATCCCGCTCACCTCGCCAGTCTCCATGCTGGTTCGATTACCAGCAGGCGTACCTCTATGGCAAGTTTTGCTTTCCATGGGATTAGCACTTGCTTTCCTTGTCTTCTGTATCTGGTTCGCCGCCAAAGTCTATCGGATGGGCATCCTGATGTACGGGAAGAAAGTCAGCTGGCGGGAGATTTTCAAATGGTTGAGAAAATGAAAAGACTGCTGTGTTGGATGATACTGTGCCTGATCGGACTGTCAGCATACGCACAAGATGACAATCCGACGGAGACGCCGAAGATTGACACGGCGATGGCCATCTCGCCTGCCTACATGCCTGTTTCCACAGCCTCTCTGTCCGGCACCTTCTTCCTTCCACTGCAGTACCGCCCCATTGACACGACCATTTTCCACACCTCCGACTATGATCCTCTTTCCCACACCGAGAATCTATACCAGTCTCTCGGCATCATCGGCCAAGCCCACAAAAACATGCTCTTCCAATACGACCGTGAAATCGGTTTCTCCCTGATCACGTTGCCGTATCCTCTTTATTTCAAGACACAGAAAGACTTGAAATTCTACGACTTGGAGACCTCCTTCACAGACCTCGCCTACACCTACGGCACCACGATAGAGTTGACGAGCGAGCATTACTTCCGGGCCACCCACGCGCAGAAGTTCAAGTATGTGAATTTTGCCGGCAACCTGTTCGGATACAGCAATAAAGGTTATTTCATGCGTCAGGGCACCAATCTGATGGCCTTTGACCTGCTGCTGCACTACCAGACTCCCCGCAACATCTACGGGTTCACCACCTCATACATTTTCAACCGGAGCAAATACCAGGAGAACGGCGGTCTGAGCGACTACCACGCCTTTGCCGACCGACCTGCGCGTGACACCAACGCCGTGCCGCGATTGGGCAGTTACAGCGTGGTGTTCAAGGAAGCTGCCTCCACCATCCTCACCCACGACCTGCTGTTCCAACAATACGTGAACATCAAAGACAAGAAAGACCGCTACTACGGCACGCTAAGCCACAGTCTCCAGTTCAAGGCCACCAAATGTTCCTTTTTGGACGAGAATCTGAACAACGACTTCTATCAAAACCGCTATTTCATCAGTACCGACACCACCTATGACACATTACATTACTACCACATACTTAACACCTTACAGTGGTCAAACTACGACCCGTTAACGAAGCTCAGCGACAAAAACTACTTCATTTACTTCGCAGGGGGCATCCAGCACGAGTACATAAACTCCCACTTGCCCCACTACAAGTCGAACCTCTTCTCCCTCTTCGCCCGAACCCAGATCCGACTTTTTAAGGTGTGGGATCTATACGGCTCCATCGCTTATTCCTTCCATGGATACACCAAAAACGACGCTATAGCCAACGTGTCGGCCACCTTTGCCCTCAACCGCAAATGGCGGCATTATATAGGCTTTACCGCCGGCTTTTACCGCGTGTCGCCCGATTTTTTCTTCACCCACTATTATGGGAACAACAACTATTGGTATCACGAGTGGCCCAAAGAGAACAAACTCAAAATCAGTGCTTTCTACACCATATTCGACTACAAGTTGAGTTTTAACTATTTTATGCTGAACAACTATCTGTTCATCAATTCAGACTACGTTCCGCAACGTTCCGAAAAGAGCATCAACGTTGTACAGTTCAATCTGTTCGCACCGCTGCGGCTGAAGAATTTCAAGATGGACGTCAACATGTCGCTGCAGCATGCCACCCGGTCATACGTGGCAGTGCCGCTGTTCACCGGAAAGCTGTACGCTGCCTATTGCTTCCGCGTTTTCCGCAACCGGCTGAAGCTCATGGTCGGCGGCGACCTCATGTACAACACCTCCTACTATGCCGATGCCTACAATCCTCTGTTACATCAATTCTACCATCAAGAGAAAGAAAAAGTGGGCAACTATCTCTACTTTGATGCCAACCTGACAATGCAGGTGCAGCGCATAGCCTTCTTCTTCCGCGCCGGCAACATCATCGCCGGAGCCTTCGGCTACGACTACTGCACCACCCCCAACTACCCGATGCAAGGCTTGAACTTCGAAGTTGGCATCACTTGGAAATTCTATGATTAACAAGTTTAAGGAACCATGGATTTTGACAATGAACCTTGAATCTTTTTATTAAAAATAATATCCACCTTTACGCCTTCAAACTTTATAAACCTTACGAACAATACAAACACGACAAACAATGAATTATCGAATCGAAAAAGACACGCTCGGCGAGATGCGCGTTGAAGCGGACAAATTATGGGGGGCGCAGACACAGCGCGCCATGGAGAATTTCGTCATCGGCAAGAAAAAGATGCCTATCGAGATCATCTACGGCATCGCCACGGCCAAGAAGGCCGCCGCATGCGCCAACTGCGACCTCGGAGTTCTGCCCGCCGACAAACGCGACCTCATCGTGACCGCCTGCGACGAGATTCTGGCAGGCCAGTGGGACGACCAGTTCCCGTTGCATATCTGGCAGACCGGTTCGGGCACGCAGACCAACATGAACGTCAACGAGGTGATAGCCCACCGCGGCCAGCAACTGCATGGCGGGAAACTGGACGACTATCCGCTCTATCTCTCTCCCAATGACGATGTTAACAAGTCGCAATCCACCAACGACATCTTCCCCACGGGCATGCGCATCGCCGCCACCAAAATGCTGCTCACGCACACCATACCGGCCATTTTGGACATCATGAAGACCTATCAGGAGAAGATTGTCGAGTACGCCGACATCCGCAAGATCGGGCGCACACACCTGATGGATGCCACCCCGCTCACCCTCGGGCAGGAGCTTTCCGGCCATCTGTCGCAAATTGAGCATGGACTGGACACGCTGCTGAAGAGCATGGAGCACCTCAAAGAGCTTCCTATCGGCGGCACGGCTGTGGGCAACGGCATCAACGCTCCGGAAGGCTACGACAAACTGGCGCTCCAATACATCAACACCATCACCGGGCTGGATTTCGTGAACACGCCCAACAAGTTCGAGGCTATGGCCTCCCACGACTCGCTGGCCGAAGTGTCCGGCGCACTGAAACGCTTGGCCATCTCGTTCATGAAGATTGCCAACGACTTCCGGCTGCTCAACTCGGGTCCGCGTTGCGGCATCGGCGAAGTGGTGCTGCCCGCCAACGAGCCCGGCTCGTCCATCATGCCCGGAAAGGTGAACCCCACGCAATGCGAAGCGCTCTCGCAAGTATGCTGCCAAGTCATCGGCAATGACGTGGCTATCACCACGGGCGCCATGCAGGGCCATCTGCAACTCAACGTCTTCATGCCCCTCATCGGGCGCGACCTGCTGCAGTCCTCCCGCCTGCTGGCCGACGTGATCCGCTCCTTCAACGACCATTGTCTGAAAGGCATCACGCCCAATCGCGAGCGCATCCGCATGCACCTCAACAACTCCCTTATGTTAGTCACCAAGCTGAGCCCCGTCATCGGATACTACAACGCGGCCAAGATCGCCCAACATGCCCTCAATGAGGGCCTCACCCTGCGCGAAGCCGCCCTCGAACTGAAACTTATCAGCGAAGAAGATTTCGACAAGGTAATGAAAATGGATTAATGATAGTTTAGAGTTGAGCGATTAGAGTTGAGAGATTTTACAAATCCCACTCTAAACTCTAAACTCTAAACTTTAAACTCTAAACTCAATGCTAATAATCCTTACCGCCTCCTTGCTGCCCGTCATTGTCCTGCTGGTGTATATCTATCGCAAAGACCAATACCAGAAAGAGCCACTATCCCTGCTTCTGAAAGCCCTGCTTGGTGGTGTTTTAGCAGGAATGTTGGACATCGCACTGCTTACATTTTTCCGATTTGCCGAGGTCACCTCGTTCTCAAGCGGGCTGCACCATTCTCTATATCAAGCATTTTGCCAAGCGGCCATGCCGGAAGAATTCTGCAAGCTGTTTTTCCTATATCTTTTCATTTGGAAAAGCAAATATTTCGACGAATATTACGACGGACTGGAATATGCGGCCTGTGTGGGCTTGGGCTTTGCCGGTTTGGAAAACCTGATGTACGTTTTGGAAGGGGGTCTTGCCGTAGCGGTGGGGCGTGCCTTGTTTGCCGTACCCGCCCATTTCTTCTTCGCCATCATCATGGGCTATTTCTTCGCTTTCGCCAAGTTCAGGCCCTGGAAGAAGAGCACTTACCTCGCGTTAGCCTATATCTGCCCCGTCATCCTGCACGGCATCTACGATTTCATCCTGATGTACGGTGAATTCATCCAGAAGACCGACACTGCCGTCGCCTCCGTACTGAACCTTATCTTCTACATCTTTTTCATATTCGTATGGAAGACAGCCAACAAACGGATCCAACGGATGTCGGGCCGATAGTAACTACCGGTTGCTGAAGAAGAAATCGCTCATCACGACGCGCACCAGCACCCCGTAGTTGAACGTGAACTTATTGCCTTCCCGAAATTCGGGGTTCGGTGAGTTTTTCATCTGATAAATGCCCGTACGACCCATATAGCAATAGAAGGTAGGATCAAGCGACACGCGTTTGTTGATGGCTATCTTCAATCCCGCCGCACCGGAAAACCCGAAGCCGGGACCGCCATACGTGATGTCATAGGTCTGTGCCCCAGGATAATAGCCTTCGCCATTATATGGATCCAACAGCGTGTATTCATTTCCCACAGGCTTCCCATCCTTATCCAATAAAACAGCTTTGAATGACTTGGCTTTCGCATAGTTGAACTGGATGCCAAGTTCCAAAAAGGGTTTCACATGCTTATGTACTTTGGAAAAAAGATAGGAGGCCGAAAAATCAATGGTAGAACGATCCTCCTTGCCCAACAATGCCATCACCGGAAGTCTCGTCTCATTGCCCAATGGCTGAGGGGAAGAAAGCAGACACTGTGACGAAGAGGTCAGGCGGCTGAAGGAATAGGACAACGACAGGCCCCACCCGTTGCGGATTTTATAGCGAATACCCAACGCAATCATCATGTTCAACTTGTAGTGGTTTTCCCAATTGTAGATATCTGAACCGGGATCCAATTCCAAATACGCACTACCCATTTGTATATCGGGGTAGTATTCACTAATAACCTCATCCATTTCTTTCTTCCAAAAATCATTGGTAAAAATATAGTTCAGGTTATTCTCATTCAGGTTGCTGCCATTATAATAATTGGCGTTGAACTTGTTGCCGATGAACATACCGCCACCGATATAGAAATCGAAGCCACGGTCGCACCAGGTGGTGTCGGAGAAATGTACAGGGACAACTTCCTGCTCCGGCTGGGCAAAAAGAACCAGCGTGAGCAAGCTTGTCACGGTTAGCAGAATCAGTTTTTTCATATAATATATATTGTAAAAACGGTATCCCTTACAGGTGGACGCACTCCTTGTAGGCATCGGCGGCGGCTTCCATGATGGCCTCCGACATGGTGGGGTGCGGGAACACGGAGCGAATCACAGCCTCGCCGGTCATCTTGTTGCGGCGAGCCATCACAGCACCGGCAATCATCTCGGTCACGTTGTCGCCAATGAGGTGACAGCCGAGCCATTCGCCCGTCTGCTTGTCGAAGATCACCTTCACCAGACCGTCGCGGCTGCCGGCAGCGGTAGCCTTTCCGGATGCGGTGAAGGGGAACTTGCCGATCAGCACCTCACGGCCCTGTTCCACACAAGCGCGTTCGGTGAGACCCACGGATGCGATTTCCGGCGTGGTATAGGTGCAGCCCGGAATATTGCCGTAATCAACGGGTTCGGGATTGAGGCCGGCGATTTTCTCCACGCACACCTCAGCCTCGTGCGAGGCCACGTGAGCCAGCGCGGGACCGTGTACAATATCGCCGATGGCATACACGCCCTCCACGTTGGTGCGGTAGAAGTCGTCCACCACCACCTTGCCGCGTTCGGTCTGCACGCCGCACTCTTCGAGGCCGATGCCTTCAATATTAGTGGCCACGCCCACAGCGGAAAGCACGATATCGCATTCAATCTCCGTGATTTTCTCCTTGGCATCTTTAATGGTGACCACACATTTGTCGTTCACCACATCCACTTTCTCCACAGCGGCGGAAGTCATGGTCTTGATGCCGGCCTTGCGGAAGCAGCGGGCCAGCGTGGCGGCGATGTCGTCGTCCTCCACGGGCACCAGACGGGGCATATATTCCACAATCGTCACTTTGGTACCCATCGTGGCGTAGAAGTAAGCCAGTTCGCTGCCGATGGCGCCGGAGCCCATCACCACCATTGTCTCCGGCAGTTGGGGCAGCGTGAGGGCCTCGCGGTAGCCGATAATCTTCTTGCCGTCTTGCGGCACGTTGGGCAGACTGCGCGAGCGAGCGCCCGTGGCCAAAACCACATGTGAGGCCCCATAGACCGTCACTGTGCCGTCGGCGGCAGTCACCTCCACCTGGTGGCCCGGCAACAGCTTGCCGAAACCGGCGATGACATCCACATTGTTTTTCTTGAGCAGATACTGAACACCCTTGCTCATCGTCTCGGCCACCGTGCGGCTGCGTTTCACCACAGCCTCGAAATCCGGTTTCACGGCACCCTCCACCTGCAAGCCGTACTCGGCCGCATGCGACATATATTTATACACTTGGGCCGACTTCAGCAGCGCCTTGGTGGGAATACAACCCCAATTGAGGCAAATGCCGCCCAATTCGGCACGTTCCACAACGGCAACCTTCATATTCAACTGCGAAGCGCGAATGGCAGCCACATAACCGCCGGGGCCGCTTCCGACCACGATTAAATCATACGTATTCATATTTCTGCATTTTATTGGATTAATTCTGAAAAAGTCTGCAAATGTACATAATTTTCAAAAACGCTCCAACAGAGAATTATCGCATGTCGTTCACCTCCACGCCGGGGTGCTGACTCTTGTCGAAAACAAAATAACTGTCCGACAGGGTGACGTTGGATTTGAACTGCTCTATATAATAGGTATATACCGTGTTGTCTTTCTCGTACAGGGCAATACGAAGAATATGATGGTTGCTTTTCTGGATATAAAGGCGGATACGGTAATACGACTGCGGGCGCAATGGGGTGAGGTCCACGATGGAGACCGACTGGTTGTTGATGAATTCTTCCCGGATGAACTTGGCGCGGAAATGCTTGTCCCAACCTTTGAGGATGCGTTGCGGATTCATCATATTGTCATCATCCTCCGGATCATACTCATAAATAGAAACTTCATTAGTGGATTTCTGGTAATTCCAAATGCTCTTCCCGTCGCAGAAAAACGATTGCCCATTGTAGGTAGTGCGGTATTTTTCACCCTTGATGACGAAATCACCCTGCGAGGTGCTCAAGGTCTTGCCCTCTTTGGTGGCTTTCAAGGTGTAATGAAACTGCATAGAGGTGTATGACTGGTACTTTGCAGAGACAGCCTTCAGCAAATCGCCGGCCCCGCCGTCCACATTCTGGGCCGACAGGCTCCACGTCAGGAAGAGAGCGATGAACAGGGAAAGGGTATTTTTCATAATCGATGTTTCAAAAAGGGTTAAATCAAAGGTTTGCAAAACCGAGTTGCGAAAAAAACGCGGAATAGGATGCTTTATTGTGGCAAATGTTTAAACGTTCGCTCAAAGCAGTCCTTTGCTGGCCAGCAGGTCGCGCAGCTGGGCCTCGGTCTTCATCAGCACCTCGCGGGGCTTGCTGCCGTTGGCCTTGCCCACGATGCCGAACTCAGAGAGCTGGTCCATGATACGGCCGGCACGGTTATACCCCAGTTTCATACGACGTTGTATCAAGGACGTGGATCCCTGTTGCGTCTGCACTACCAGCACGGCGGCATCCACAAACAGCGAATCGATAGCGTCGCCGCCAGCGTCATCATCACCATCATCGAAATTGCCGGCATCGCCTGCCGCCGGATCGGGCACGTCAGGCAACTCGTACGGATGCAACAGCGGACTCAGCTCGGACTTCTCCTGAATGTAGTTGGCAATCTTCTCCACCTCGGGCGTGTCCACGAAGGCGCATTGCAGACGGATGAGGTCGCTGCCCGTGGATATGAGCATGTCGCCCTTGCCGATGAGCTGGTTGGCACCCGTGGTGTCGAGAATGGTCTTGGAGTCCACACCCGACTGCACGCGGAAGGCAATACGCGCCGGGAAGTTGGCCTTGATGCTGCCAGTGATGATGTTGACCGACGGACGTTGCGTAGCTATGACCAGATGAATGCCGATGGCACGAGCCAGCTGGGCCAAGCGGGCGAGCGGCTGTTCCACCTCGCGCCCCGCGGTCATGATCAGATCACCGAACTCATCGATAATCAACACGATATACGGCAGATAACGGTGGCCCATCGCAGGCGAAAGGCCGCGCGAGCAGAATTTGGCATTATACTCCTTGATGTTGCGCATCCGCGCCATCTTCAGCAGATCATAGCGGTCGTCCATCTCCTTGCAGAGGGAATTGAGCACATGCACCACCTTCTTCACATCGTTGATGATGGCCTCCTCCTCGTCGGGCAGCTTGGCCAGATAGTAATTCTCTATAGCCGAATAGAGCGTGAACTCCACCTTCTTGGGGTCTATGAGCACGAACTTCATCTCCGCCGGATGCTTCGTGTAAAGCAGCGATGTGATGATGGCATTGAGGCCCACTGACTTGCCTTGACCGGTGGCACCGGCCACCAACAGGTGCGGCATTTTGGCCAGATCCACCACAAACGCCTCGTTGCTGATGGTGCGTCCCAACCCGATAGGCAGTTCATACTTGTTGTTTTGGAATTTGTCAGAAGAGATTATCTCCTTCATGGAGACGATGTTAGAGTTCTTATTGGGCACCTCGATGCCGATGGTGCCGCGTCCGGGTATCGGAGCGATGATACGGATGCCCAATGCAGCGAGGCTCAAGGCAATATCATCCTCCAGATTCTTGATCTTGCTGATACGCACACCCTCATCGGGGATGATTTCGTACAACGTGACCGTAGGTCCGATGGTGGCGGTGATTTTACGGATAGGGATGCCAAAACTCTTCAATGTGGCCTCGATACGTTTCTTGTTGTCTAACAATTCGCGTTTCATCAGCTCTTCCGTGGCCTCCTTGGCGGGATAGTCGTTCAGCAGGTCTATAGGCGGGAACTCGTAAGTGGACAATTCCTTGCGCGGGTCATAGGGTTCCAGATTCCGGACTTCCTCCGCCGTAAGCTCGTGTGGCTCTTCTTCCGGGACTTCCTCAACATCCTCTTCCAAATCATCCTCTGAACCAAACGTTTCATCTTTCACTTCATTGGAAACCAGTTCAAAAGGCACTTCCACATCTTCCTTCACTGGTGTGAACGGTGAATTGGAATATTCGGTTTTCTCGTCGGTATCCTTCTCCGTTTCAAATTCCACCACATTGGCGCCATGGTACTCTTTGCTGAGGCATCCGTGGTCGGTCACATAGAGATCATCGAGGTCCTCGTGCCGGGTATCCGTCTCTTGCGCGGTGGTCTGTTTGCGTTGTTTCCAAGTCTTGCGTTCCGCCGGCGGGTTCTGTTTCCGTTCCTCGATGGAGGTCTGGATCCGCCCGAACCATTCGCTCAGTGGTATGTCATAACACAAGATAAGAATAATGACAAGCAGCACCGCAACTATGAGGTACGTGACCGCCTTCTGCACTGAAGCGAGCAGGAAGGTGTCCACCAGCGTGCCGAAATAGCCGGCCACGAAGGCATAGTCGCCGTCGGGGCGCACGAAGAGGCCGAGGAACATGGATAGCCATGCCATGGTAAGTATCACGTTGATAGTCGTCTTCAGCAAGTTGACGGGAGATTTGCCCACGGTCAGACGCCAGCCATAGAGGAAGAACAGGAATGCGAAGCCGATGGAGCTGACCCCGAAGAGATCGTTGACGAAAAAGTAGGCCAGATAGGCCCCCACCGTGCGGGCGATGTTATGCGACGCATCCTGCCCATCTGACAGGACGAAGTGAATGTTGTTGTGCGCATGGAAGTAGAACGACACGATGGAGACGAAAAGCAGCAGGGCGAAGCACATCAACAGCACACCATAGACCTGAATCATACGCGGGCTTTTCAGCTGCTGGAAAAAGGAGCTCCCCCCCGACGACTTCGAGCTGCTCTTACGTTTGCCTTTCGGGGTGGACCCTTTGCGGACCTTGGCATGGCGGGTATTGACAGGCTTTGCCGTCTTGGAGTTTCGGGTGATGACTTGACTGGTAACTTTCATTTACACAGGAAAATTTATAAAAGAGAGGAAAATATTCTATTATGATGCAAAATTAGTATAATTTTATCTTAGTTATTCCGTTAAGTAATTCGGAATATGAACATATTCATGTTAGAAAAAAACACGTCAGATAGGATTCTATTCGGCTCATTGATATTATTTTTGCTCAAAATTTTTAGCTATGCGTCATTTATTGTTATTACAGGCCGATTCCGGTGCCATGCCGGTTGTTGCCGAACAGGCCTCCCAAGTGCAGGAGACCTCCTATTTCCAACTTGTATTTGCGCTCAACAGCTTATGGATTATGATCCCGCTGTTTCTCATGCTGGGCTTCGCCATCTACCTGTTTGTCAAGAAGCTGATGGTGCTGAACCGTGCCTCCAAGGAGGAATACAACTTCATGAACAACATCCGCGACTTCATCCACGATGGCAAGCTGGACTCCGCCATGGCGCTTTGCAAGGGCAACGACAATCCGTCGGCCCGTCTGATCGAGAAGGGTCTCACGCGCATCGGCCGTCCGTTAGACGACGTGCGCACCGCGGTTGAGAACGAAGGCAACATCGAAGTGGGCCGTTTAGAGAAGGGCGTGTCCGCGCTGGCCACCATCGCCGCCATCGCTCCGATGCTCGGCTTCTTAGGCACCGTCGTGGGTATGGTCTCCGCCTTCCACAACATGGCCGCCGACCCGAACAACTTCAACATCGGCACCTTGTCGTCCGGCATCTATACCGCCATGATCACCACTGTGGCCGGTCTTATCGTCGGCGTCATCGCCCTGGTGTTCCATAACATGATCGTTTCCAAGATCTCCAACGTGGTCTATATGCTGGAGGTCCGCACCACCGAATTCATGGACCTGCTCCACGAAAACGTCTAAAAAAGCTCCGCCATGGCTATCAAGATGCAAAACAAAATCGATACGACGTTCAGCGCCACGTCCATGTCAGACTTGGTGTTCCTGTTGTTGATTTTCTTCATGCTCACCTCCACGATGGTCTCCCCGAACGCCATCAATTTGGTGCTCCCGAAAAGCAACACAGACAAGCAGCTCGTATCCAAGAACATAGAGGTCTATATCAACGAAGACCTCCTCTACTTTGTCAATCCGGAAGGTTCCAAAGCGCAGCCCATCCCGTTCGAGGAGTTGCTGCCAGCCCTTCAGGATGCCGCCGCCAAGGACAACTCCGACATGAAATCCATCGTGTTGCGCGCCGACAAGAGCGTGCCCGTGGAGAATGTGGTCGCCCTCATGGACGTGCTCAACGAAATGAACGAAGCCTACCCGGAAGGGGAACGCTATAAAATGGTTTTAGCCACCGAAGGGAAATGAGAGAATCGAACGAGAATAGAAAAGACACTATCGTATCCTGGGGAACGACGGTCGGCACCATGGCACTCATCATTGTGTTGCTGCTTGCCTTCGGCCTGAAGTCCCAGATTCCACCTCCACCGCCCAAGAAGACCTTCTACGTAGAACTGGAAGCTCCGACGGGTGGTGGCGGCGGCGGTGGCATGGACGCTCCATCCCCCACTCATTCCCGTCAGCCTTCAGCACCCAACTACGCCACCCAGAACGCACAGGACGCGCCCTCCGTGGCACACTCCACCAAGACATCCACCACCCCGCAGCCTACACAACCCAAAGTGGACCAGACGGCCATCTTCAAAGGCGGCAAGGGTGGTAGTGGAAGCGGCGGCGGCCAAGGTTCCGGCATCGGCACGGGCACAGGCTCCGGCCTCGGTCCCGGCGAAGGCGGTGGCTCGGGCGGCGGCATCGGCTACGGCACGGGCGCAAGAGGCATGGTGAACAACATTAATACAACTGTTTCTGAAGAGGGACAGGTAAGTGTGGAAGTTCATGTGATGGCCGACGGCACCGTCAGTGAAGCCCGCGTGGTGAACACATCGAAAAACAAAACCACTATCACCAATCGCCTCATTCAACAGCAATGTGTGCAAGAAGCAAAACGAGCTCACTACAAACCCGGGAAAGAGGAATTACGAATTATTTTATTCCATTAATAAACGCGAAGGGCGTGAAGGACGCAAAGTGTTCGCAAAGTCTTTATAATCCATTCACAATCCGCTTGATTCCCTGCTTCATCAATTCCACATTGAAGTTCATCAACAATCCTAACTTATAACCTCCCAGTCGAAGATATGTCAACGTTTGCGCCATGTGAATACCTGCCAAAGCAGCCACGCTTTTTGTTTCAATCACCACTTTCTGATCAACTAATAAATCAATTCGAAAGGCGTGCTCAATAACGATATCGTAATATATTATAGGTAAATATTTTTCCTTCTCCACCCGCAAGTCTCGAGATAGTAACTCATAAAACATACATTCTTGGTATGTCTTCTCCAATAATCCCGGCCCCAGATATTTATGTACTTTCACCGCCGCATCCACAATAATCCGCGCCAATTCATTCTCACTCATAACCAACCATTTTTAACATAACACTATATGTAAAACATTAATATCATTAAATTATTGCATCAAAAACAATAAAAAAATTAAAAAAAAATATTAATCCCAATAATTCTTTGCGTCCTTCGCGCCCTTCGCGTATTATGTATAATTCCCTTCTCGAAGAAATATTCCACGCCTACCCGATGTACCACAAAGTGGGCACATCCGCCTACAAGGAAGGCCTTGAAAACATCGAAGCCTTGCTGCAAATCGTGGGCAATCCCGAAAAAAAACTCAAAGCCATCCATATCGCCGGCACCAACGGCAAAGGCTCCGTGGCTCACCTCTCCGCCTCCTACTGTCAGGAACGCGGGCTGAAGACCGGCCTCTTCACCTCCCCGCACTTGGTGGACTTCCGCGAACGCATCCGCATAAACGGCGAGATGATCCCCGAAGAGATGGTGCTCGAATTCTTCCAGAAATTCAAACCCTCCTTCAACAAACTCGAGCCCTCTTTCTTTGAGATGACTACTGCTTTGGCGTTCTGGTATTTCGCCGAGCAGCATGTGGATGTCGCCGTGGTGGAAGTGGGTCTCGGCGGGCGGCTTGACGCCACCAACGTACTCTCCCCCATCCTCTCCGTCATCACCAACATCACTCTGGAACACACCAACTTGTTAGGCGACACCATCGCCAAAATAGCCTTCGAAAAGGCCGGAATCATCAAAAAGGACACACCCGTGGTCGTGGGCGAATTCCATCCGGAAAGCTATCCCGTCTTCACCGACATAGCCAACCAGAAGAATGCGCCGCTCTTCTTAGCGGAAAACAATTTCACCATTGAAGGACCATTATCCGACTGCCGAATCCTCGATGTGGAGGGTCAATTACTATATGAACACGTAAACATGCCTCTTGAAGGAGAATACCAGCGCAAGAATCTCGTCACATTTCTGCAGACGGCGGAACTGCTCCAGCAGATCATGCCGCACGACAAAGATGTCACCGTGCGTGCCATCGAACGCGTGGCCGCCAACACGGGGTTCTGCGGACGCTGGCAAGTGCTGCGCCGCGAGCCACTCACCATCTGCGACGTGGGACACAATCTCGGCGGGTTGAGCCTCACTATGAAGCAATTGGCCGACATGCCCTGCCGACAACTACGTATGGTGTTCGGCATGGCCGCCGACAAGGACCTTGACCATATTCTGCCACTATTGCCCTCAAAAGCAAAATATTACGTTTGCCAAGCGCCTACCAACCGAGCCATTGTCGCGGAGGAGCTAACCACCCGCCTGACGGCTCTCGGGTTGTCGTGCACTACCATTCCCGATGTATATGAGGCATTTAAAAAAGCCAACAGCGACGCCGCACCCGACGACCTCATCTTCATCGGTGGCAGCTGTTTCGTAGTGGGCGAACTATTAACACACATCCATAACTCTTAACTTCCCACCCATATTGCGATAAAAAAAGAGGACAACCACTCGGCTGTCCTCTTCATTTTTGGGACTAATCTGTCGATTAGATGATGCCTTGAGCTAACATAGCTTTTGCAACACGCATGAAACCGGCGATGTTGGCACCTTTCACATAGTTGATGGTACCATCAGCCTCACGACCGTGCTCAACGCACATGTCGTAAATGTCGTTCATGATCTTGTGCAGTTTAGCGTCAACCTCAGGAGCCGTCCAGTTAATGTGGCCGGCGTTCTGGCAGATCTCAAGACCGGAGGTAGCAACACCACCAGCGTTGACAGCCTTACCAGGTCCGAACGGAACCTTAGCAGCCTGGAAAGCAGCGATAGCGCCGGGTTGGCAACCCATGTTGGAGACCTCAGCAACGTATTTCACGCCGTTGGCGAGGAGTTCCTTAGCGTCTTCTTCGCTCAACTCATTCTGGAAAGCGCACGGGCAAGCGATGTCGCACTTCACGCTCCAAGCTTTCTTACCGGCCGTGAATTTGGCTTTGCCAGGGAATTTGTCAGCCATGTCTTGAACTTTGTTGCGGTTGGAAGCACGCATGTCAAGCATGTAGTTGATCATTTCTTGGTCGATGCCATCAGGAAGTTCGCACACGCCGTCGGGACCGGAGATAGCCACAACCTTAGCGCCGAGTTCGGTAGCCTTGGTAGCAGCACCCCAAGCCACGTTACCGAAGCCGGAGAGGGCGATGCGTTTGCCTTCCATCTTGTCGTTCTGTTGTTTCACCATGCGCTCCACATAGTAGATAGCGCCAAAACCGGTAGCTTCCGGACGGATGAGGGAACCACCCCAGCCATAGCTCTTGCCGGTGAGGGCACCGGTGGAATGCTCGCGGGCCAGTTTCTTGTAAGCACCATAGAGGTAGCCGATCTCACGACCGCCAACACCCACGTCGCCAGCAGGGCTGTCCTGATCCGGACCGATGTTGCGCCACAATTCATACATGAAGGCCTGGCAGAAACGCATGATTTCAGCGTCGCTCTTGCCAACGGGATCGAAATCGGAACCACCCTTGCCACCGCCGAGAGGCAGATTGGTCAGAGAGTTTTTGAAGATCTGTTCGAAACCTAAGAACTTCAACATGGAGACGTTAACAGCCTTGTGGAAACGGAGACCGCCCTTGTATGCGCCGAGAGCAGCGTTGAATTGGACGCGGTAGCCGAGGTTCGTGCAAACCTCACCCTTGTCGTTGACCCAAGTCACGCGGAAAGTGAAGATACGGTCGGGTTCGACGATGCGCTCCACGATCTTGGCAGCCTCGAATTCGGGGTGCTTGTTGTATTCTTCCTCAATGGTTTCCAGGACTTCGCGAACGGCCTGCAAATACTCATTCTCACCAGGATGTTTGGCCTCCAGGTTGGCCATGATTTCATTTACTTTCATATTTATTGAAATTTAAAATTTAGGTTAGTTGTAAAAACTATTTTCGCTTTTGAAAGCGGGTGCAAAGGTATAAAATTTATTGATATCCGCAACGGGGAAAAAATAATGTTTTTGAGAATAACAAACATAATCATTTCCCTACTGAAAAAGCCACCCTCGTAAAGAAGATCTCATCAATTGTGCAACCCCTGACGGGGTTGTGGAGGACACGATGCGCATCCCGTTGCTACAGATATGAATCCCCTAACGGGGATGGTGGCGGGCACGTTCCGTCATACCCATTGAGCCCCATCAGGGGTTCCATCTTTCCATTCATTCGTCAAGCCGAAAAAATTTAGACTTAGAATGTCCCTTGGGGTAATGATTTTTTCTTCAGGTGATTGTGATACTGCTGTGCGTTTTTTTATTGTACATTTGCACCCTCGTTCAGACGAGCCGTTTTTGATTGTAACAGATTAAAAATAAATACTATATGAATAATATACTTTCTATTTTAAAGACAAAAAAGTTCTGGATTGAACTCCTTATCATGACCATCGGGATGATGATTACGGCCTGCGCGGTCTATTATTTTCTGGTGCCCAGCAAACTGATTATCGGCACCATCTCCGGTCTCTCCATCGTGGTGAGCGGCGTGTCGGAAAGCCTCTTCGGGGTAGCCCTGCCGGTTTCCACAGTCATCCTGGTCATCAACGCCATCCTGCTTGTGCTGGCCTACTTCCTGATAGGCAAGGAGTTCGGTGCCAAGACAGTCTATACAGCCCTGATTCTCGGCCCGATGATGCGCGTGCTGGAAACCTATTTTCCCTACGAGAATTTCATCCGCACCGACGGGGCCATCCCTTCCATTATGGGCGACATCTGGTTCGACCTGGTCTGCTTTGTGCTGCTGCTGAGCGCGGCCCAATCAGTCCTCTTCAAGATCAACGCCTCCACGGGTGGCCTTGACATCCTGGCCAAGATTGTGAACAAGTACCTGCATTTCGACATCGGCGCTTCCGTGTCCGTGGCTGGCGCCATCATCTGCTGCACGGCCTTCGCCATCAACCCCTTCTATATGGTAGTCATCGGCCTCATCGGCACCTGGATCAACGGCCTGGTAGTGGACTATTTCACGGCTGGTCTCAACAACAAGAAGCGTGTCTGCATTGTCTCCAAAGACTATGACCGCATTCGCCGCTACATCATCGATGAATTGGTGCGGGGCTGTACTCTGTACGAGGTCATTGGCGGTTACACCAACGAGCCCAGCATCGAGTTGGAAAGTCTGCTCACCAAAGACGAGTTCACCCAGCTGATGGCCTACATCAACAAGAACAACATCAACGCGTTCATCACCGCCGGCAATGTGAGTGAGGTGTACGGATTCTGGATCAAGGACAAGAAAAAACTCAAGAAGCACGTGGACCAACGATAGTTTCCCCTCTCTTTCCTCATTGTACTACAACTCATTTCATACAGTTCTCTGAGAAGACCAATGGAGCCATCTTTATTCAGGAAACGCACGCTCTCTTTCCAACCCTTTCGCATTCATGACAAATCACTGTTCCAACGCCTTATGCGAGGCAACGGACGTATATGCGACCATACCTTTGCCAACCTGTTTGCCTGGCAGCAGACCTTCGGCAATCAATGGGCCGAATACGGTGACCACCTGATTGTACGCTCCCGCACATTCGCACACAATGAGCACTCCAAATACATGATTCTGCCGGACATCCTGTCCCCAAACCTTCCGGAAATCCTTCACCTGATTGAGGAAGATGCCGGATCTCGCTCATTCAGTCTTGTGCAGCTTTCATCGAAAGAAATCCAACATCTCGAACAGCTATGTCCAGGACAATTCATGTTTGACACATCCCGCGACATGTCGGACTATCTTTATAACACAAAGGACTTCCATACATACCATGGACGGAAGCTGGCTGCAAAACGCAATCATGTAAACAAGTTCAAATCCTTATACGCCTATCATTACGAAGTGCTCACTCCGGATTTGTTTGAGCAATGCATGCGATTGGAACGGATCTGGCGTTCCGAGCAACATGGCGACACCGCTCAACTGGGAGAGGAAGAAAAAGCCATCCGCCTGTTCTTTGCCCATTACGAAGATTTGGAATTGACCGGCGGGGCCCTGTTTGTGAAAAACGAGCTGGTGGCATTCACCTTCGGGTCTCCCATTAATGAAGATACCTTTGACATCCACATTGAGAAGGCGGATACCCGCTATGAAGGAGTGTTTCCCATGATCAGCCAGCTTTTCGCGCAGCGTCTTGCACCTCAATATCAGTATGTTAACCGCGAAGAGGATTTAGGTCTGGCCGGATTGCGCCAATCGAAACTGTCGTACCAACCCCTACACTTGGAAGACAAAATCAGTGCCCGTCCTCTGACCGAAGAGCTTTGCGACATCATCTGCCTGTGGCGCGACTGTTTTCACGACGAGACATCTTTCCTACATTCCGTATTATCACGCTTTTACGACAAATCGCGAATGTTTGTACGGAAATTCGACGGCAAGATCGTATCCTCCTGCCTGCTGATACCCTGTGATTCACCCATCGGCAAAATCGGCTATCTTTATGCCATCTCCACTGCCGAGCGTCAACGACGACAAGGATTGGCGGCGCAAGTGACCCAAGAAGCCATCGCTCACGCACGCAATCAAGGCATGAGCGCCGTGGCCCTGATTCCCGCCGATGAAGGGCTGCAACGTTACTATACCCGATTCGGCTTCGAACCGCATTCATATCCGATACGTTTTGAAAGTGACTGCGATTTAGGCACTGGCGACCCATCGAAGGATTATCCCATGTTCCTGAATTTGAAGGACAAGCCCATTCCGGCAATCGAGCTGGTTTGCACACCCGATGACGTATAACGAACCAGCATTGCATGAAAAGAGTTTTTCGCAACATATTTTTTTGTACCTTTGCGCCCTCAAAAAAAAAGCGGATGTGGCGTAATGGTAGCCGCGCCAGACTTAGGATCTGGTGGCGAAAGCCGTGGGGGTTCGAGTCCCCCCATCCGCACAAGGCGACTGGCGAGAGTGTATCACCCTCGCCTTTTTTTTTGCAACATGGAAGACAAAAGCACCCCGCTCTTTTCAGAGCGGGGTGCTTATCTTAATGCGAAGCAGGGTCTCTACCCTACCATATATTAATATAAAAAGCTCAACAGGATACCGGCGGCCACAGCACTACCGATCACACCGGCCACATTGGGACCCATGGCGTGCATCAGCAGGTAGTTGGTCTTGTCGTACTTCATGCCCTCCACGTACGATACACGCGCGGCATCGGGCACGGCGGAGACACCAGCGTTACCGATAAGCGGGTTGATCTTGTTGCCCTCTTTCAGGAAGAGGTTCAGGAACTTCACGAAAAGCACACCCGTAGCCGTTGCCACCACAAAGGAGAAAGCACCCAGCACGAAGATCAGGATGGACTTCGGCGTGAGGAAGTTGGTGGCCTGCGTGGAGGCACCTACCGTAAGACCGATGAGGATGGTCACGATGTCGATCAGCGGACCGGAGGCCGTGTTGGCTAAACGTTTGGTCACGCCGCACTCTTTCAACAGGTTGCCGAAGAAGAGCATACCCAACAATGGGATACCCGACGGCACGAGGAAAGCGGTGAGCAGGATACAGAACAGCGGGAAGAGCACTTTCTCACGATGCGTGACGGCGCGGGGCGGACGCATACGGATGAGACGCTCCTTCTCGTTGGTGAACAGGCGCATGATGGGCGGTTGGATCACCGGCACCAATGCCATGTAGGAATATGCCGACACGGCGATGGCCCCCATCAAACTCGGAGCCAACTTGGAAGACAAGAAGATGGCGGTAGGACCGTCAGCACCACCGATGATGCCGATAGCACCGGCTTCCATAGGCGTGAAGCCCAACAACAGCGCCGTGGCATAGGCGGCGAAAATGCCGAACTGGGCGGCAGCACCCACCAGAATCAACTTCGGATTGGATATCAGCGCCGAAAAGTCGGTCATGGCCCCGATACCCAAGAATATCAATGGCGGGTAGAAGCCCTTGATGACGCCGAAATAAAGATAGTTCAACACGGCACCGTTCTCATACACACCGATTTGCAGACCGTCGGTAAACGGAATGTTACCGATAATCATACCGAATCCGATGGGCACGAGCAGCATCGGCTCAAACTCTTTGATCACACCCAACGCGATAAAGAACAAGCCGATACAAATCATGATGATATGGCCCCACGTGCAGTTTCCGAAACCGGAATAGCCGAAGAACTGGATGAGACCCTCTTTAAAAAATTCAAACATTTCTTTCTGATTTAGTTGTGTAACTTGTTGATTAACGTTGGATTATTCAAAAACCACGAGCACATCGCCTTCCATGACGGAGTCGCTGCGGTGTACTCTCACCTCCTTGATAACACCATCCTTCTCGGCATCGATGTTGTTCTCCATCTTCATGGCCTCGAGGAGGAAGAGGCGTTGGCCAGCCTTCACGCTGTCGCCCTCCTTGCAGAAGACGTCCAGGATGGTGCCTGGCAGCGGCGACTTGAGCGTGGCACCGGCTGCCGTAGCGGCTGCGGGCGCACTCTTCACGTTGGCCGGGGCGGCGGCAGGTGCACTCTTCTGGGCACCGGCGTTCACCATCACCACGGGTTTCACCTTCACGGGAGCCTTCACCTCCGTCTCCAGTTCCACCTTGTAAGGGGTTCCGTTGACCTCTACATTAACAGCATTGTTTTCTATATCACCAACTTCGACGGAATACTTGTTACCGTTGATCGTAAATTTATAATTTTTCATACTTCAAAATCTTTTTTAGGTTATTTTCTTTTTAACGGGGTTCTCTTCATGGTGAGTTCCTTCTGAGCCCACGGGGAATAATGCTTAGAGGGCATGTTGATGGTGATAACCTCGCTTTCCTCGTCGTGCATGCTGTTGAAATGCAAATGCAACGCGGTGGCGATGGCGGCAGCCTCCTCACCAGTGAGCTGATCATCATCATCCTTATTCTCTTTCACATCTGCCACATTGGCCACGGTCGGAGTCTCCGTCTTCTTGGAATTCTTCTGCGCCAGCTTCTTGGAGCTCCAGCCGAACAGCTTCAGCATCGCAAAGATAAGAATCAAAGCCGTGAACACCACCGACATGGAGATGATAGCCAGACCGATACCGTACGGGTCATCGCGTTTCAGACGCTCCTGTTTGGAGACTTTGGTGCTGGTGACATTGGACGAACCTGGCGTAAACTGATTGAGGAATCCAGCGTTGTCGGTAATACCATCTTCCACCAAACCGTATGAGAGCGCCGTGTCCATCAGCTGCTCCTTCGGGTAATACATCATGTCAATCAGATCCTTTCCGTCAGCGGAAATAAGGGCGATATAGTTGGTTTTGGAAGTACGAGGGTCGAAATTCACGTGGAAGGTACCATACAGCGGCTCGGCATCCAAATAGAACACTATGTAGGTACGCTGGGGCATATTGGTGTTAATGTCCGTCTTCGGGATGCGGTACCAGTGCTCCGGCTCAACGCCGCCTTTTTTCTTCCCGGCGGCAAAACCGGTCGTGTCGTCGGTAAGATAGCAGCCGGCGAGGTTGACCGTGTTGTAGGCCGTATTGAAAATCTCAACCCAAGGCACATGACGACCATATTCATCGTCAAAGTTGTCTGTATTCTTAATCAGAATCTCGTTGAAGCGCAGGTCGCGCACCGACTGCCCGAAGGTGGAGCCGGCGATGAGCAGGGCTGCAAACAAGACCAGATATTTGGTAAATGATTTCATATTCATTATGTTTTTTGTTGAGGCGAATGTAAGTCGTAAGGGCAAATACGATTCGTTGGTGCGAATGCGATTGCCCTTACGGGATTATGGTTACAACGGCAGGTTATCGTGCTTTTTGGCCGGGTTCTCCAGACGTTTGTTCTTGAGGGATTCGAGGGCGCGGATCACGCGGAAACGGGTGTTGCGCGGCTCAATCACATCATCCATGTAGCCGTACTGGGCAGCCACGTACGGGTTAGAGAACTTATTGCGATAATCCTCCACCTTCTCGTTGAGGAAGGCGGCCTTCTCTGCCGGGTCTTCGATCTTCTTCATCTGGGAACCGTAGAGAATCTCAGCGGCACCGCTGCCACCCATGACGGCGATCTCAGCCGTAGGCCATGCGTAGTTGATGTCGCCACGCAGATGCTTGGAACTCATCACGCAGTAGGCGCCACCATAGTTCTTACGCAGGGTGATGGTGACTTTGGGAACAGTACATTCGCCGTAAGCGTACAGCAACTTGGCACCATGCAGGATGATGCCGCCGTACTCTTGGCCCGTGCCGGGCAGGAAACCGGGCACATCCACCAACGTCACGATGGGAATGTTGAAGGCGTCGCAGAAACGCACGAAACGCGCACCCTTGCGGGAAGCGTTGATATCGAGCACACCGGCCAGATATTTGGGCTGGTTGGCCACAATACCGACCGACATTCCGTTGAAGCGGGCGAAGCCGATCACGATATTGGGAGCATACAACGGCTGGATTTCCAAGAACTTGCCATCATCGACAATGCCGTTAATCACATCCTTCACGTCATACGGCGTGTTCGGATTGTCGGGGATGATGGAGTTGAGGCTGTCTTCCAGACGGTTGATCGGATCCTCCGTCGGCTCGAAAGGCGGTTCCTCCATGTTGTTGGACGGGATATAGCTGATGAGCTCACGCAGCATAGCGATACCCTCCTCCTCGTTTTCCACCGCGAAATGGGCCACACCGGACTTCTTGGAGTGCACCGTGGCACCGCCAAGGTCTTCGGTAGTCACATCCTCGTTGGTCACCGTTTTCACCACCTTGGGACCCGTCACGAACATATAGCTCGTGTTTTTGGTCATCATGATGAAGTCGGTAAGAGCGGGCGAATAGACCGCACCGCCGGCACAAGGACCGAAAATAGCGGAAATCTGAGGGATCACACCGGATGCCAGGATGTTACGCTGGAATATCTCGGCATAGCCGGCCAAGCTGTTCACACCCTCCTGGATACGAGCCCCACCGGAATCGTTGAAGCCGATGACAGGTGCGCCCACCTTCATGGCCTGGTCCATCACCTTACAGATCTTCAACGCGAAGGTCTCGGAAAGGGAACCTCCGAACACGGTGAAATCCTGGGAAAAAACATAGACCAGACGGCCGTTGACGGTACCGTAACCGGTGACGACACCATCGGAGAGGTATTTTTCCTTCTCCAGACCGAAGTTCTGGCAACGGTGTTGAACAAACATATCGAACTCCTCGAAGCTGCCTTCGTCGAGGAACATCAGGATGCGTTCACGGGCAGAATACTTGCCTTTGGCATGTTGCTTCTCGATTCTGTCCTGACCGCCGCCCAAACGAGCCTTCTCGCGCAAGGCGAGCAACTCGTTGATTTTATCTTGCATTGTCATAAATTATTGATATTTAGTAATTTGTAATAAAATAATATTCGATTTTCGTAAATATTATACCAGCTGCAAAAATAATTTTTTTTCGGCATAAAAACAATAGCAAAAAACGGTTTACGCCTCGTTTTTTATATGCACATCCATCTGGTTGAACGGGATTTCCAAACTCTCTTCCCGGAAGGCGTTGTAGATTCCCTCGTTCAGTGTGAAAATGGTTTTCCAATAGTTTTCCGGGAGGGTCCATGCGTAAAGCCGCATGTTGAGGGCGCTGTCGCCGAAATTCTCCAAAGTGGCGAACGCTGCGGGTTCTTGCAGCACCATCGGGTTTTCGGCGGCCACACGCAGCATCACAGCTTTGGCTTTTTCCACAGACATGCCGTAGGCCAGCCCCACGTCGATGGTCACGCGGCGTTGCGGAAGACTAAAGTGGTTGACCATCGACTTGGTGGCCAGCTCGGTGTTGGGCACAATGATTTTGCGGGCATCATACGTGCGCAGCGTGGTGTTGAAAATCTGTATGTTTTCCACAAAACCCGCATACGATCCCTGCTCGATGTAGTCGCCTACCTTGAAGGGTCTGAGCAGCAGGATGATGACCCCGCCGGCGAAATTCTGCAACGTGCCCTGCAACGCCATGCCGATGGCCACACCGGCGGCACCAAGTATGGCGATGAACGAGGTCATCTGGATACCAAGGATGCCCATCACCGTGAGGACGAGCAGCACTTTCAGGACGATGTCAATCAGCGAGTGCAGGAACTGCTGCAACGATGCATCGACCTTGTGGCGGTCGTACGTCCGTTTCATGAAACGGTTCAACAGGTTGATGAGCTTCCAGCCCACAAACAGCACGATGCCGGCCACAATCAGCTTGGGCACGTACTGGAACACGATGTTGTTTAAGAATTGCTTCGCCCCGCTGGCGAAGGATTCCCACATGGTAAGAGTTGTTTTTTCCATATCGTTGATAGAATGATTGTTACCCTCATTTTATTCAGACGGCAAAAATACACAAAATCAACGAATTTCCCTGTCCGCTCTAATCAAAGAAAATACACAAACAACCGTTTGCTCTTTGCTCTAAATTTAATATAAATTTAGTATAAATCAATCCATTCGTATTCATTCTGCATATAATCCAAGAAACGGAGGAAGTCTGTGCGGGGCACCATCAGCGAAGCCGTATTGACACAAGGATGGAAACTCAATCTTTCAGCATCCTTCAATTTCGAGTCGATGAAGACATGCACATGGTGCTCCACATCATTTATCAAGCCGAAGGGTGTCACCGAGCCGGGCTGCACGCCGAGGTACTTCATCAGACGCGGCTCCGAGGCGAAACTGAGCTTGCCCTGATGCAACTGCTTTTCAATGGCATGGATATCCATATTCTGGTCGCAGTCGAGCAGCACCAGATAATGGCGGTTGCCCTTGTGGTTCCGGAAGAAGAGGTTTTTGCAGTGGCGCGCATCGTGACCGGCCCAGTACTGTTTGGCAATCTCAATGGTGGGCGCCGGCGGATGCTCTATATATTCGTATGGAATATGCAATTCGTCCAAAAGAGCGTATAATTTCGGATCTCCGTTCATAACTTTATAATAATATTAAATGTAAAAAAAGCAGATGACAGCATCGGGTGTCTATTTGTCAAGATTCAGGGAGAGGCTGATTCGTTTCCGCTCGACCTCCACACCGATGACGCGCACCATCACCTTCTGGTTCAAATGGACCACTTCATGGGGATTATCAACCCTATGGTCTGCCATATTGCTGACGTGGACAAGGCCGTCCTGATGCACGCCGATATCGACGAAACAGCCGAAATTGGTGATGTTGGTCACGATGCCGGGAAGTACCATGCCAGGTTGCACATCGTTGATGGTACGCACATTCTTGTCAAATTCGAACATCTCGAACGAGCTGCGCGGGTCACGCCCGGGCTTGTCCAACTCGGCCATTATGTCCGTCAGCGTGGGCATTCCCACCTTGTCGGAGAGGTAGTGCGTCAGGTTGATGTTCTGCCGGATGTCGGCATGGCTCATCAGGTCGGCCACCGAGCAGTGCATGTCGCGGGCCATGGCCTGCACCACAGGATAGCTCTCGGGATGCACGGCGCTGCGGTCAAGAGGGTTCTCCGCATCGCGGATGCGCAGGAAGCCCGCCGCCTGTTCGAAGGCTTTGGCGCCGAAGCGGGGCACCAGCCGCAGGCTCTCGCGAGAGGGGAATGCGCCGTGCTCGTTGCGGTAATCGACGATATTCTGCGCCAGCGCCGGCCCCACGCCCGACACATACGACAACAACTCCTTGCTGGCGGTGTTCAGTTCCACGCCCACCCTGTTCACACAACTCTCCACCGTAGCCTCAAGACTTTCCTGCAGACGTTTCTGGTTCACGTCGTGCTGGTACTGCCCCACCCCGATGGATTTCGGGTCAATCTTGACCAACTCGGCCAGCGGGTCCATAAGTCGCCGACCGATGGAGACCGCGCCACGCACGGTGACATCGTAGTCAGGAAATTCGGCACGGGCCACGGGCGATGCGGAATAGACAGACGCGCCGCTCTCGTTGACCATGAAGGCTTTCACCTCCCGCTCGAAGGGGATGTGACGGATGAAGTTCTCCGTCTCCCGTCCGGCGGTGCCGTTGCCAATGGCGATGGCATCCACCTTGTACTGTAGCACCAGCCGCTTGAGCTTGTCAGAGGCCAGCCGGTACTGTGCCACGGGCGGATGGGGGTAGATGGTCTCGTTATGCAGCAGCTTGCCCTGCGGGTTCAGGATCACTACTTTGCAGCCGGTGCGGAAACCGGGATCGACGGCCAGCGTCGTCACCTGGCCGAGCGGGGCGGCCATCAGCAATTGCCGGAGGTTCTGCACAAACACCCCGATGGCCTCCGTGTCGGCCTTGTCCTTATAGTATTTGCGCATCTCCGTCTCCATCTGGGGCTGCAGCAGACGTTTGTAAGCATCTTCCGCGGCCATCCACACCTGCTGTGCGCTGTTGGTGTTGTTTTTCAGCAACGCGCGTTTAATCATGGAAAGTGTTTTGTCTTCGTCCGGAGCAATGGTGAGGCGCAAGATACCCTCCTCCTCGCCACGGAGCATGGCCAGCACGCGGTGCGACGGTGCCTTGGGCAGGAACTCCTCCGCATGATAGTAAATCCGGTATTTCTCGCCCTCATCCACCTTGTCGGGAATGAGGCGCGTGCGGATACGGCTGTGCTGCCGGAAAGTGCTGCGCAAGCGGGCACGCAACGACACGTTCTCGCTGATGCGCTCGGCGATGATGTCACGGGCGCCGGCCAGCGCCGCCCCCACATCCGCCACACCCTTGTCAGGGTTGACAAACGGTTTCGCTTCCTTTTCCAGATCCAGCTGACGTTGGGAAACAAGTATCTTGGCCAACGGTTCCAGACCGCGTTCCACCGCCACCGAGGCGCGGGTTTTGCGTTTGGGCCGGTATGGCAGGTATAGATCTTCCAAGACGCCGAGGGTGGCGGCCTCCTCTATTTGCGTCTCCAGTTCTGGCGTTAACTTGCCCTGTTCGCGAATAGAATCCAAGATGGCGGCCCTGCGCTTGTCAAGTTCCACCCAGCGGTTCCGCAAGTCGCGTATCTGCCCGATCTGGACCTCATCCAGACTGCCGGTCGCCTCTTTGCGGTAACGGGAAATAAAAGGGATGGTGGCTCCACCGTCCAACAAATCGAGTGTGTTTTGAACCTGTTCTACGGAGAGGTTCATCTCCTGGGCTATAAGCTGCGCGTAGTTGCGGGTTGTCATCGTAACAAAATAACTGTCCCCTCCCGGGGAATGATATCATTCGGGTTAAAGGCTCTGGAATACTGTATCTTCCACACATACACACCGGGTGGCGCCGGCGAACCGCCAAGAGTGCCGTCCCAGCCGATCTCCGTACTGTTGGTGCGGAACACGAGCTGTCCCTGACGGTTGAAAATGTCCAACTGATAGAAGTCCACGTCATTGACCTTCGGCAGAAACTCCTCGTTCTTGCCATCGCCGTTCGGCGAGAAAGCCGACGGCACGTAGAAAGCGAAATTATCCACTATGGGCAGCCAAGCCGTGGTGTCGTCCGAGCACTCGTACTGATTCGTAACCGTGAAACGCACCAGCACGTTCTTGCTCTCGCGAAGCCTGTACCGATGAATGGGGTCCTCCTCTGCCGAGGAAGTCCCGTCGCCAAAATCCCAATGATACGTGAGATTGGGCTCGGTTGATTGATTATAGAAGAACACATCCTTGCCGTTCTGCGGATTCTCCGGCACGAAATAGAAACTCGCATGAGGGGCATCCGACGCATAGACAGATTGCTGGTATTTGGCGGAATCGATGCAACCGGGGGCGGATGCCACCCACAGTTTCACATCGTACGCGCCAGGCCGGGTAAGTACCGGACGGAAATGGGCCACATCACTGGAATCCACAATCGTATCGTTATAGACAATGTCCCACCGGAAATCGCAGGTGTCGGGCACATTGGGGGCGGTAAGGTCGATTGTGAGCGGCATACACCCGTAGGTGGGATTGATAACCGCTGCCGCCGTGGGCTTCTCGTGAATGGTCACCTTCACCTCAGCCGTATCCGCCAGACAACCATAACGATCGGCGGCAATCAGCTTGTAGTTACGGTTTGTCCTGACATTGGCGGCCGTCAACTTTGCATTCGGGTTTGTCAAATCGGTGGTGGGAATCCAGCGATATACCAGCGGCTCGGTGCCGCTGGACAAATTCACACCCAACGTATCGCACACTTGGCACGCCTTGACCAGCGTATCCTTCATGACAATCGTGTCATTGCCTCTCAAATGGAAAACCAGCGTGTCAATACGCCCCGCACTCGGATATTGGGGCCAATAGTCTTCGCAGAAAATTGTGGTGATGATGATGGTAGCCTCTTTTACCTCACCTGGATCAAAATGGGCCGTATCCACAATGGCGATATGGATTTTACGAACGGAATCGCCCTGCTGATAGTTGAACTGGTTAGTCATAGTGTTCAATTCTATCGTATTCTGTCCAATCTGGGTCGTTACTTTATAGTCACGGCCCACCGCCGCCACACCGGGATGAGTAGCGGGAAACGAAAACCGAGCTTGGTACCGGCCGGTCCACACCGGACGCGGCAGCTTGAACTCCACATCCACCTCGCGGCAGTTCTGCACCAATGTGTCGCCAAAGTCCGATATGTTCCATGCCGTATCCATCTTTACAGAAGGGCTGTAAAAACTGCCCTCTTCCAGAAACACAGCGGAATCATAATCCCCATCTTCAACATCCGCAATCGCCAGATGCATGTGATAATTCATACAAGCCGCTATCGTGGACGAGGCTGTCAGTTTCACCGTATATCCGTTAAATACTGGGGGTGAATTGCTGTTTTGATGAAAATATTGCGTGTTGGTCAGGATACACGGCGTTGTATATCCTGCTGCCGTACCTCCATTCACCGTATTGATGGTCACCGGCGTAACCCCATCCGGCAACAGGGCCACATTCCACGAAGTAGTTTGACCGAGCACTGGATTAAAACCTTCTATAAAAAATCCGAACACATCGTTAAAGCTTGAACAAACAAACTCTGGATATTCTTCCGAAGCAAACACATAATTGAAGGCCACCGTATCAGAAAAGGCCACAAAATCGAAATCCAAAGCGGCTCGGTCATGAAAATCATGTCCTGAGACAATAGTAGCAAGTCGTGTATCTGGAGTAGGTGTATTTTGAATAACAGTCACACCTGCCTGACTACTACTATTTTGAGTTATATTGTTTAAATTACTTGTTGTCATCACGATGCCAGATGTAATGGGAAAATTCACATTCCCTCGATTGAACGTACCAATCTGTGTATTGGAGGATATGGAACCCGATGTCGTAGTGTTGGCTCCGTATGTGAAGGTACCGTTACTCAACACCACACCATTTCCAGCCAACTTTTGCTGTATTAAGCCGTCGGCGGTCTGTCCTGTAGCCGGGCCAGTCACGTTGAAGCCTTGGGCGTGTCCCAACGCCACACAGCACAAAAGCCCAATTATCCAAATAAAAGTTTTAAAATTCATCGCGTAATTCTTTAGGTATGAATATCGCCAATGACCTCAATGGCGCATTCGGTCCGTTTCACCACCTCATCCAGCCCGATAAGTTCGATCATGGTGAAGAGTTCGGGACCACGGGCGGCACCCACGATGGCCAAACGCAGACTGTTCAGCACCTGCCCCATGTTAAGGCCATTATCCTGAATATATTGCATCACCGCATCATGGGCCTGCTGTTTGTCGAAAGGCTGGACGCCTTTCAGAATGTTCAGAACGGCACGCAGGTACTCGGGCATATTCTCTTTCCAGCGTTTCTTTATGGCCTGCGGGTCGTATTCGGTCGGGGCCGCGAAGAAATAGCATGCCTGCTCCCAGAAGTCGGGGATGAAATTCAGACGGTCCTTGATCAGATCAATAACTTTTTTCACATAAGCCGGATCCGCCGTCACACCCTTTTCCTTCAAAATAGGCTCGAAATAGGGATAAAGCTCATCGGCGGATTTCTGGAGTATATATTCGTGATTGAACCATTTGGCCTTGTCGAGGGAGAATTTGGCGCCGGCCTTGCTGATCTTGTCTATAGAGAAATACTCTACCAATTCATCCATGTTCATCAGTTCCTGGTCGTTGCCGGGGTTCCAGCCGAGCAGGGCCAGCATATTGACCACGGCATCCGGCAAGTATCCGGATTCGCGGTAGCCGGACGAAGTCTCACCGGATTTCGGATCTTTCCACTGGAGAGGGAACACTGGGAATCCGAGGCGGTCGCCGTCGCGCTTGCTGAGCTTGCCGTTGCCGTCGGGTTTCAGCAGCAGCGGCAAATGGGCAAACTGCGGGGCCTCCCAGCCGAACGCCTTATAGAGCATCACATGGAGCGGCGCCGACGGCAGCCACTCCTCGCCACGGATCACATGGGTGATCTTCATCGTATGATCGTCCACAATGTTGGCCAGATGGTACGTAGGCATCCCGTCGGATTTATACAACACCTTGTCATCCAATAAATTGGAATTAATAACCACTTCACCGCGGATCAAGTCTTGTACGTGGATATCGGTGTCGGCGGGGTATTTGAAGCGGACCACGTAAGGAGCGCCGGAGGCTATCCGTGCGGTCACCTCCTCGGCGGGCAGCGTCAGCGAGTTGACCATGCCCATGCGTGTGTTGGCGTCGTATTGGAAGGTTTTCTTCTGGCTTTCAGCTTCCTTGCGTTTAGCATCCAGTTGTTCGGGGGTGTCGAAGGCGTAGTAGGCCCAACCATCACGCACAAGTTGCTCGGCGTAGGGTTTGTACATGGCCTTGCGTTCCGACTGGCGGTAGGGACCGTACTCGCCGCCGATGCCCACGCCCTCGTCAAAGGGAATGCCCAACCATTGGAAGGCCTCAATGATGTAAGCCTCCGCCCCTTCCACAAAGCGGGTCTGGTCGGTATCTTCGATACGGAGCAGGAAAGTGCCGTTGTTTTTCTTGGCAAACAGGTAGTTGTACAACGCGGTGCGCACGCCGCCTATGTGTAACGGCCCCGTGGGACTGGGGGCAAATCGGACTCTTGGATTCATTAGCAAATAATTATATTTAAAACATTACTACGAGGGTGCAAAGATACAATAATTTTCAAAATCCGACCTCTTAACTTTTACGAATATCATAGAACATCTTATCTTCTTTTTTCGTATTTTTGCACCATAAAAACAAAACGATTATGGCACTTTTCAATTTTCAAAAACCCGAAACGCGCGAATTCAACTACACGCCGCGCTTCTATAAACCCGACGAGGAGGCCTCCACCGGGGATGCCCGCCGCGACTTCGCCAACGAGATCCACCGTGAGTGGAGCAGCAAACGCCGCCACGACAAGGACAAAGGAAGCATGCCCTGGATCACCATCATTTCCATGCTCTTCTTCGCCGTCGTGTTAGGATATCTGTTCTTCAAGTTCTTCTCCTGATGGACGTTGGCCGTTGGCTATTAGCTTTTAATTTTTAACTCTAAACTCTCAACTCTAAACTCTCAACTCAAAACACCCCCTCATGGACATCATCAAACTGTTACCTGAATCCGTTGCCAACCAGATTGCCGCCGGCGAGGTTGTGCAGCGGCCCGCCTCCGTGGTCAAGGAGCTGTTGGAAAACGCCATCGATGCCGGTGCCAGCGACATCCAGCTCATCATCAAGGATGCCGGGCGCACCCTCATCCAGGTGATTGACAACGGCAAGGGCATGTCCTTCAACGACGCACGCCTCTGCTTCGAGCGTCACGCCACCTCCAAGCTGCGCTGCGCCGACGACCTCTACCATCTGACCACCAAGGGGTTCCGTGGCGAGGCCATGGCCTCCATCGCTGCCATTGCCCACGTGGAGCTCAAGACCAAACCCGCCGAGGAACCCACCGGCACCCTGCTCCTGATCGAAGGGGCCGACATCAAAGCGCACGAGATCATCGCCACCCAGGACGGCACTTCCGTGGCCGTGAAGAACCTCTTCTTCAACGTGCCCGCCCGCCGAAACTTCCTCAAATCCGACCATATCGAGATGACCCACATCGAAGAGGAATTCTACCGCGTGGCCCTCATCCACCACGACCTCAACTTCACCCTCTACCACAACGGGAAACTGCTGCTGCAACTGACCGCTTCCAACTTCAAACAGCGTATCATCAACACCTTCGGCAGCCACTTCAAGGACAAACTGTACCCCATGGAGCAGGTCACCGACTTCATGAAAATATCCGGCTTCATCGCCAAACCTGAAAACGCCAAGAAGAAAAAAAGCGAGCAATACCTGTTCATCAACCACCGCTTCGTACGGCACAACCTCCTCAACTACGCCGTGGAGACCGCCTACAGCCAGCTCATCCCACAAGGTTACAGACCCGCTTATTTTATTGAAATTGAAATAGATCCATCCACCATTGACGTCAATGTCAGTCCCACCAAGGTGGAAGTGAAATTGCAAGACGAGAAGTTGGTGTTCGGCTTCCTCAACTCCGCCGTGCGGAAGGCCTTGGGCACCATGTCGCTGACCCCCATGCTGGAATTCGACAAGGATCCCACGTTAGAGGCTCCCGACCGGCCTGCCGGCCACGAGTTGCGTGTCCCCTCCTTGGGCATCAACCCGAACTACAATCCCTTCGACAGTGTCCCCGCCCGTCCGAGGCACAGCGACGCAGGCAGTTTCTCCGGTGGCTCGTTCAGCAAGGGCCGCCTCAACACGGAGGGCTGGGAGGACTTCCTGAAAGGCCTCTCCACCGAAACGCCGGCGCAGCCCACGGCCACCCAGCTGACCACCGAATATGAATGCGTCTCAACATCAGAAGATTACGATACAGGAAGCCAAATCCCCGAAGAGTTGGAGTTCTTCATCGCTGAAGACCGTTATATTTTCTGCAAGCTCAACAACCAGGCCGCCGTCGTCCATATCGCCAATGCTCGCGAGCGCATCCTGTACGACCGCTACCTTCACGCCTTGCAGCAGACGCCCATACGGGTACAGCAGAGCCTCTTCCCGAGCACCGTCACCCTCACGCCTGCGCAAACCGACCTCGCTGAATCCCTGAAAGACGATTTCCTCAAGCTCGGCTACGAGATCGAAAAGATGGACAACACCCACATCGCCGTCAACGGCACGCCCAACGACGAAGATGAGGAGGGCAACGTGCAAGAGCTGATAGAGAAGGCTTTGGATGCCTTCAAGACCAACCAATTCCTGTACAAGGCCGACAAGGAACGCAACATGGCCCTGTCGATGGCCCGGCAGAACAAAAGCCGCGGTCGCACCCCCCGGCAGCCCGAAGAGGTGCGTGCCCTGCTGGAAGAGCTCTTCCGCTGCGACTGTCCCGCCACCACCCCGTCCGAAAAGAGCATCATCCACTTCATCGGCGGCAACGAACTCCAACGCCGATTCGAATAACGCTGCTGTATGACACAGGTACAAAACAAGATACAGGTCGAGCACATCACGTTTGGGTACGAACAGCAGCCGCTGTTCGCCAACTTATCCGTCACATTTCAGGACAACGAATTCTGTGCCATCGTGGGGCCCAACGGTTCCGGCAAGACCACACTGCTCAAGTGCATAGACCGGCTGTTGCCCTTCCGCACGGGAGACATTCTCGTCAATGGCAGTTCCATCCGCCAGCACACACCCACCGACTTAGCCAAGCTCATCTCCTACGTGCCGCAAAGTCAGGAACAGATTTTCGATGTGCCTGTCTATGACATCGTGATGATGGGGTTGTATCCCTACCAGAAAAAGTGGCAGGCAGCCCGACCCGAGGATGACGTCATTGTCCGCCAGATGTTGGAGCGTTGTCATCTCACCCACTTGAAGGGCCGTTTTCTGCGGGAGTTGAGCGGAGGCGAGCGGCAGCGCACGCTCATCGCACGGGCCATGGCTCAGCAGACCCCCATCATGCTCCTCGACGAGCCGCTCGCCAACTTAGACGTGGCCCATCGGTACGAGATCATGGACATCCTCGCCGACCTCAACCGGCAGGGCGTGATGGTCATCATCGTCATGCACGACTTCCCCATCGCCATAGAGTACGCCACACATGCACTTCTGATGAAGGGAGGGGCCGTCCTGCAGCACGACCTCATCCGGCGCGTGCTCACTCCTGACAATATCCGAACGGGCTTTGACCTGAACGATCAGTTTCTCATTGACGACAAGGGCCACATCTCCAAAAACATATTATAACACAGTTATCTTCAAACACTTGCAAAAATCCTCAATAGCAAGTAGGATTTACAGGGAAAAAATAGTACTTTTGCGCCCTCAAAAGGAGAGATGGCAGAGCGGTCGAATGCGGCGGTCTTGAAAACCGTTGAGGGTCACACCTCCGGGGGTTCGAATCCCTCTCTCTCCGCAAAAAGAGAACTTACGGAGTATGCGCAGCATGCTCCGTATTTGTTTTCGAGAGACAAATGCGGCAGCTCGCTGACGCATGAAGAATCGAGAAAACATACCGGCGAGCAGTAGCGAGACGGCAGTTCTCTTTTGCAAGGACGCCCGCGGCGGCGAAGGGATCTGCAATCCCTCTCTCTCCGCAAAAGTCCGAAACTCAATCAGAATCAGCAAATTACAAGCGTAGTTTGCTGATTTTTGCGTTAAAATCGGGACAGAAACGGGACAAAGTTATATTCTTTCTTCATCCAACGCACTCTCATCATTCATATCCGGCAACAGCGCGGCGGCCTGGTCCGTTGGCAGGGCCTCGACCTCCCGAAGTTTGCGCTTGATGGCTTTGGTTCGGGTGCCCTGAAGCTGCTCGATGGTCGCGGAAGCGGAGTCGATGTTCTTCTTGGCCTTCTCAAGGAGGTCGCCGAATTTGGAAAACTCCGTCTTGACTGCGCCCAACGTGGTCCAAACATCGTTACTTCGTTTCTCGATGGCTAAAGTGCGGAATCCCATTTGCAAACTGCTGAGCAAGGCACCTAAAGTGGTCGGACCTGTGACGAGCACGTTCCATTTGTCCCTCAGTTCCTGCGTAAGTTTCGAACGGCGGATGACCTCGGCGTAGATGTTCTCAACGGGCACAAACATGATGGCGAAGTTGGTCGTGTCGGGGACAGATATGTACTTGGTGCTGATGTCCTTCGCCATGGCCAATATGGTGTTCTCAAACTGACTGGATTTCGATTTGATTACTGCGGCGTCCCCCGTGTCTATGGCATCAACATATTGGTCATAGACATCCTTGGGAAATTTGGAATCGACAGGCAGATACACCAATCCATGGGAATCATCCTTGCCGGGCAACTTGATGGCGAACTCCACGCGTTCCGAGCTGCCAGGCACGGTGGCCACATTCTCATCGTATTGCTCGGGAGACAGCATCTGTTCCAACAACGCCTTGAGTTGCAGTTCCCCGAAATTGCCACGCACCTTGACATTGGTGAGCGCGTTCTTCAAACCTCCCACATCGGAAGCAAGGTTCTTCATCTCGCCCAACCCTTTTTGGACGCTTTCGAGTTGCTCGCTGACCAGCTTGAAAGACTGCCCGAGACGGTCGTTCAGGGTCTTTTGGAGTTTCTCATCAACAGTTGCCCGCATCTCATCCAACCGTTTCTCCGTCGTTTGGATCAAGTCCGACTGCCGCTTATCCATTTCGGCAAACCGCTCCTTCTGGGCCTCCACCATCTTTTCAGTGTTCTTCTCGAACCCTTCCTGAAACTTCTCGGACATCGTAGTCAGCTTTTCCTCGACGATGGAACGCAGCGCGTCAAGTTTGGCTTCCGTAGTCTTGATCAAGTCCGACTGACGTTTCTCCATCTTCTCAAAACCGGCATTCTGCGCCTCAACCGATTTATCCGTATTGGCATCGAATGTTTTGAAGAATTGCTCGAACGATTTTGTCAGCGTCGTGTTGGTGGTATCCTTCACATTTTCAAGTTTGGACTCCATGGTGCCCACAAACTCTTTGTTGCGCTTACCCATGTCATCGAAGCCTTCCTTCTGGAAAGAATTGAGTTTTGTGACATTGTCACCGAATGCGATTTGAAAGTCCGCAAAGGCTTTCTTTGTCTCCTCTCGCTGGTTTTTGGACGTTTCCGACGATTCTTTCCTCAACTGGCTGACATTTTCAGTGAATTCAGAGCGTAATTTGTCCACCGTGCCCGAAATCTCTTCGCGCATCTTCCCCACGTTACCCGAGAGTTCCTCCCGCATCTTTCCCATGTTGTCCGACAGTTCCTGCCGAGCACTTCTGTTCTCTTCCGAGATTTTTCCTTCCAAGCGGTCAAAGTCTTTCGAAGAGACATCCGAAGTGGTTTCTTGTCTGGAAAAGATTTTGACCATAACGATGACGGTGCAGATGGTGCAAACCGCCACTAATGCTAAAATGATGTATATGAATGTGTTCATAAGGGGTTTTGGTTTTGATTGATACTATTGATTTTCGGCGGCAAAAATACAACGGACAGGTTCAGGGATGGTGAACCTATTATCATTCACCTTGATTTAGAAACAATTATATATGTCTGGCCGGAAAAACAGGACTAAGAAATAGTCCATCACCTGCACCGCATCGCCTCAAAAAACTCAAATGCTTTGTATATCTCCGAATAGGATTCCCCGTCATGCCCGAAAGCTTTGGCCCTGGTTTTCGCCAATTCCAGCTTTCCCTCTGAGCATAAGTCTGAGACCCATTTGATGTTTTGCAAAAAAACGGACTTCTTCTCATAGTCAGGGATATATTTGGACAGTTCTTTCTCCATGGCAGCCGAGTCTTTAAAAAACCGAACGGCGCTTTTGTATTCTGTTTTCAATCTTTCTGGCCATCTTGTTTAGAGGTTGATTTGTGGAAATGCCCCGAAGTTTCCTTGATTGTATGCTTTTTGAATAGAAGACAAGCGGTTCAAGCCCCTGAATTCAGCCAACGAATAGACATCGGTATGGCCGGAGGGGAGTTTTTCGGTAAACCACACACGGAACGGCAGCTCTATTTTACCTCTTCCAACCCCAACTCCTTCAAAAACGCATTGTGCTTCGCTTTTGTCTCAACCAACTTGCTGTTGATTTCGATCAATTGCGTGTGTACGGCTTCTAAATCAACGGGCGGTTCCTGTTGCGCGAGGGAGACATAGCGAGTGATATTGAGATTGTACCCGTTTTCTTCGATCTCCTTAAAGCTCACTTTCCGGCTCAGGCGCGGGGTTTCCGTACGGTGCTTGTAGGTCTCCACAATGGTGTTGATGTGCTCGGGGGTGAGAACATTCTGCTTTTTGCCTTTCTCAAAAAGCTCGGCAGCGTTGATGAAAAGGACATCGTCGTTTTGACGGCATTTTTTGAGTACGATGATGCAGACGGGAATACCGGTGGAGAAGAAGAGGTTGGAAGGCAGACCGATAATGCAGTCAATATTGCTGTCTTTGAGCAACTTGGTGCGGATGCGCTCTTCCGCCCCGCCTCTGAAAAGCACGCCGTGAGGCAGGATGATGGCCATCGTGCCCGAGTCGCTGAGATAGTGGAAGCCGTGGAGCAGAAATGCGAAATCGGCGGCGGACTTGGGCGCAACGCCATAGTTGGCAAAACGCGGGTCTTGCGAGGTTTCATCCTTAGGGTCCCATCTGAGGGAGAAGGGCGGATTGGCCACCACCGCGTCAAAGCGCAACTGCTTGGAGGGGTCTTCCTCCGTCAGGAGCGGCCAGTCGTTGGTGAGGGTGTCGCCGTGGAAGATCTGAAACTCGGAGTCCTTGACCCCGTGCAACAGCATGTTCATACGGGCAAGGTTGTAGGTGGTGATGTTCTTCTCCTGTCCGTAGATGCGACCTATCTTGCCGCCGGATTCCTCCATCTGCTTCTTCACATTCAGCAACAAGGAACCCGAACCGCAGGCAAAGTCGAGCACGCTGTTGAGACTCTTCTTGGGACCGGTGGAAGGATCCTGACTGTCGAGGATGACGATGCGCGAGAGGATGCTGGAAATCTGTTGCGGCGTGTAGAATTCGCCCGCCTTCTGACCGGCATTGGCGGCAAACTGCCCTATGAGGTACTCGTAGGCATCGCCCAAAATGTCGTAGTCTTTGCTGAAGGTGACGAGATTCTCTTCCAACGTGGAGATGACTTTGCAGAGCATGGCATTCCGGGAGGTGTAATCCTTGCCGAGCTTTTCGGAGGCGAGGTTGATCTCAGAGAACAGGCCTTGCAGCGAGCTCTCGAAAGATTCGTTCTCAATGTATTTGAACGCATCCTGAAGTGTGTCGAGGAGGTCCTGACTTTGCGTGCGGGCCAGTTCGTAGATGTTGTTCCACAGGTATTTGGGGTCGATGATGTAGTGCAGACTGCGCTGCATCTCGGCCTGGAAATCAGCGACATCAGCAGCGTTCTCGTCACACCAGGTCTTGAGCGGATTCTTGGTGTCCGGAAAATCACTGCCGAGAATCTTCCGGGCCTCTTTCTCATAGTTCTCTGAAAGGTAGCGCATAAAGAGCAGCGAGAGCATATAGTCGCGGAAGTTGTCGGCGGTCATGGCGCCACGGAGGGTGTCGGCCACATTCCAGAGTGCGGCAAAGAGTTTCTGTTTTTCCTGTGCGTTGAGACGGTTGGTATCGTTGTTTTCCATATTGTTTGTTTTTGTATTAGCAATGAGCAATTTTCAATTAGCAACTATTGTTTATTTATAATCGTCACCAAGTCAGTTTGTTTCTTTTTTATATTTCGGATTTGTAATATAAGTTTGTCCTGGAGTATGAGGAGTTTTTGTAGGTAGAAGAACACCATCGGCAACCATACACGTAATGAAGTGGTTACGTATATGAGGTACGGATTTATTTAACAAACGAGCTAATTCTTCAACTGAATGTTCAACAATACAGGCTTCAATGATACATTCGCGCAAATGTTGCGATGACATTTTTCCCTTCACCCTTTCCGCAACCATAGAATCGACAATACGCTTGTTCTCAGCAAGAGGGTCAGTTGCATCATTTGCTGGAGAAGTTGCATCATTAGCCATGGGAGTTGCATCATTAGCCATGGGAGTTGCATCATTAGCCGCAGGAGTTGCATCATTAACACTATGAGTTGCATCATTAGCACGCCAGATAGTCGTAATAAACTCAGCACTCAGGTCAATATACGGCGCAAGCAAATGCGCTTCCTGCATCTTGCGGATATTCTCCGTAATACCCGTCCCGTATCTCTCAATATACCCTTCTTGAAACATCACTTCAGCGATAAGAGGATTATGCGGATATGAGCCATGCTCTTTCATCAAATCGGCTTTGGTCAGTTCGACAGGCAAGGTGCCGGGGTTGCGTACCACTATTCGATTGCGCAACACGGCAATCTGCACACTTCCGCCACTGTTGTAATCGCGGTGCACAACGGCATTGACAATGATTTCGAAGATAACCGAGCGTGGTATCTCCAGTTCAGATGCTGTTTGCACTTCCTCGTTCCGTTGTCCATAGCGGAGTGAAAGTTTCGACATCACCCAACTTGTGGCTTGGTTGATTTGGTCTGCTATGTCGCCCTCGAAAGTTTTGTAGTCCTCCATGGGTTTGACCGCTTCTTCTCCCAAGAACCACGCACATTTGACCACGGCACTGGGAAAGAAATACTGCGGATCCTTGGCAAAGAGCAACAGTGCGCCATTGCACGGGACTCCCCGACGCAACAAACGGAGATGTTGCAATACTGTCTCCGGTTCCTTGTCTTCCGACAGAGGAAAGCCGCGTTTCATACGTGCCTGATGAACGAAAGCGCGGACTTTCTGCGGGTCTATATCCGCCATCGACACATCATCGCGGGTCTGTTCGTCGAAACTCTGCTCTCGGATAATGCCCTTGTATTTCAGATATGCATAAAGAGATAGTTTGGCCAGCGACACCAATACGGACGGATTGGCGAATATCCGATACGACAGATCATGTTGCACCTGACGGAAGAACCTTTCCTCCCGTTCTTCGCGTTGCAACCCTGCCAAATCCTTGATGAGAGCTACACGATAGGCATTCCCTTCTCCCGCTGCATGGTATTCCTGTTCGGTCGGCGACAACCCGCCCACCGGAGTATTGCCATACTGCTGTCCTACCAACAACAGGTACACTTGGCATCGAGCGGCTTCCTCCAGATATAATTGACGGGGATTGGTGTCTTGAGCAGCTATCTGCTCGAAAATGAACGGTTCGAAATAATGGTTGAGCAGCTCGTCATTCCTGACGAAGTCATAAAGGAGTTGACGTTCTTCCGCGAACTCAGCCTGTACGCTACTTATGAACAATTTGAATTTGGACATATCGCTTCGTTTTAATTTGAAATTAGCAATTTGAAATTTATTCTTCTCCTCATTGCTCATTGCAAATTGGGAAACAGTTTCTGCATCAGCCCTTTCTTGTGCTCCTTGAGCGCCTCCACCTTCTCCTGCTGCGCGGCAATTCCCTCGTCCAATGACGAAAAACAGTCGGCGATTTTCTGCTGCTCGGGGAGAGAAGGAGCAATAATAGTTAATGTGAAAAAATCAGAAGTAGGGACATTTAAAAGTCCATGGTTTCTAGCTCCTTCTTGTGCAATTGTACGAATTTCGGCATCTAAACAACCAGCATTGAAGTATTGCTCCCAAAAGGAAATTGATGCAGGATTATTGCATCTGAAACAGATGTATAGCGTAGAAACCACACCTTTATCATACATTTTCAAAGGTTTAATCACACCTACGGGATTGCCCGAGGAACTACTTTTGTTATATGCAAAGTCACCTTTTTCTAGTAAATAGTATCCAGTGACATCTGCAGCAGCTACCGACTTGTTAAAGAAGTCAATCTGACTTACTAAACCATATTGCGCGGAAATGGTAAGAACATTCTTGTTATTCTCTTTGTTTTTTCTTGTTATTCGTTTGAACACTTCTCCCAACTTCTTCTCTTCCCACTCCTCTTTAAACCCCGGGAACCGAAGTTTGGGCGTGGTCTCCCCTTCCTGCGGGAACAGCTGCTGCATTAGGCCTTTTTTGTGGTCCTTGAGGGCCTGCAGCTGGTCCGCCTCCGCCTGGATGAGGTCGTCCACACTGCTCAGGCACTCGGCGATTTTCTGCTGCTCGGGGAGAGAGGGAACAAATATTGGCATAGCGTAAAAGTCTTCGGTACTGATTGCCATTCTATCAAATCTTGCACCATAATTTGCCACTTGTTTTAAATATTTATGCCAAAGCGTAGTACTAAAAAAATGTTCAAGATAGTCAATGTTTTCAGATTTAAAACGGAATACAGAATATAGTGGTGACATAATCCCACGTCCAAGCTTATTACGCGAAATGGGGCCTACTGGTGCTGAAGTGGAAATACGTGGGTTATACACAAAGTCATCTCTATCGACAATATGGTAATTGTCCGTGTTTTCTTTTACAGCAATGTCTTTGTCAAAATAGGCATTTTGATCAACAACACCTTCCGTTGCAGAATTTGTTAGAACGCGGGTCTCAGCCTTGTCTTTATTACGAAAATTGCATCTATCTGCAATTTCACCCAGTCTCTTCATCTCCCAATCCCCTTCAAATCCCGGGAATCTGAGTTCGGGTACCAATTTTCCCTTTTTCGTTTCGTTGTTCATTTCTGCTAACTACTAATTACTAATTGCTCATTGATGTCCGCCAATCTTGAAAGTTCCTTATTTCCCCAAAAATCGTCATGCGAACTTCCTTATTTTCCATATTCATAAATTTCCATCTTGTCAGTTATATCAACGGCGCCATATACAGTGGGAGAAACAGCATGCCGTTCTCTTCTTTCAGATCGGCTCCGTGCAACACGACAGGAGTCGTAAGGTATTCGCCGAATTTCTCCATACATTTTCGCAATGAAGTGAGGGTATAGCGCTGTGAAGATTTCACTTCAACAGGCGTGATGTTATGCCGAGTGGTCAATTTGCTTTTGGCGGTCAGAAAATCGATCTCCATACGGTCATTTGCGTCGTCGCGGCTGGAATTGCTGTAGAAATACAGTTTGTGGCCATTGGTGGCGAGCATCTGGGCAACAATATTCTCAACGAGCATGCCCTCGTTCACTTCTAATTTGTTGAGCAATAATTTCTGATAAAGTTCAATGGGCACTTTCCCTTTTTCGTCAAAAGCGTGGGAGATAAGCAGCCCCGTGTCGCCCATATAGCATTTAAGAGTGTTCCGTTCCATATTGAGACGGAGTCCTACATTAGGTGCAGTGCAATTATAGCAGATGTTCACAATGCCAGCGTCGGCAAGCCAGAAGAAGGCATCGTCGTAGTCGCGGTATGTAGCCCCGGTTTCCAATGCCGCCAAACGGAATTTTTTCTCGTGCTTTTGCAGTTGGGCGGGAATCTGCTCGAAGATGCTTTTCACTTTGTGCTCCAATCCTGCGGCATACTTGGAGATGTCGTTGGCATAAACCCGCAAAATGCCTCGTTTCACTTGGTCCACCTTGTCGAAATCCTTAGAATCAACAAACGCTTGAACAGCTTGCGGCATTCCACCCACAATCATATAGGTGCGGAAATACTCCATGGCCTTGCGATGGTGCGCCCCCATCGGCTGGCGTTTTTCAAAACATTGCCGTATATAGGGCATCAACAGGTCGTTGCCAATGGCCCAAAGAAATTCTTCGAAGTCCATCGGAAACATTGGCATGGACTCCTCTTCGGAAGGGATGACAATATCACGCACGTTTTTCTTGATGCTGACAAGCGACCCCGTTTCAATATAATGGAACCGACCGTCGGCCACTAAATATTTGATGGCGGCGCGTGCGCGTGGACAAAGCTGCACTTCATCGAAAACAACAACCGATTTGCCTGGTGTGAGTCGCGTGCCGTAATGGATTTGCAGGTTCATCAGCAATGTGTCGAGGTCTTCCAACAGCGTGTCGAACCAAGTCCAAACCACCTTGTCTGCCTTGTTGAAATCAATCAGAAGATATGAATCGTACTCGTTGCGGGCAAATTCTTCCACAATGTAGCTTTTGCCGATTCGACGTGCCCCTTCGATCAGCACGGCCGTCGCTCCATTTCGCTGCCTTTTCCACTCTAATAACTGCTTGTAAATCTTTCTTTTCATAAAAAATCTTCAGCTTTTCAAGATTATTGAATGCGCAAAAATACAACTTTTCAAGATTATTGCAAGCATAAAATTCACAGCTTTTCAAGATTATTCACGTTATCGATCGCTAATTACTTCATTTTCTTTTTGTTATGTTTTCAGTGTAGTTTTATTCCGTCACGTAAGCGCTAAGCCCTTCAATCTTACGGCCTGAGGCGAGGCGTTTGAAATGCGGGGCAAGTTCATTCATAAGACTCTCTTTCGCAGCCTTGCGCGCCTTCCAACCCATGGAGGCAAAGAGCTCGTTCAGTTTGTCTTCGTCAATGCGCGCAAAGCGGATGGTCTCGGTGATGAAGGCAAGAAGACTTTCCTTGTCAATGCCATAGTGTTCGGCCATGGAGGCAAATGTCTCGTTAATCATTTTCTCCTTAAAGGCCTGATAGCCGTCTTTCACTTCCTGGTCGGACATGGCAGTTCCGAGAGGCAACGAGTCAATATAGGCGGCGATATACTCTTTTTCGTCCGCCACTTCCGTACTGGAGGTGAGAATGGAGAGCAGTTGCTCCTTGGTCATCTTTTGCTTGTGTGTGGGACGCGTATAGAGCGAGATCAGGTGCATGATGTAGTCGTAGTCAATCACCGTGGAGGCGAAGAGCACCAGTTCGAAGTCATAATCCTTATACTTGGAATCTTCAGGGTTGGAGTTTTGGGCGAGATTCGCCTTTATCTCTTTGGCAGTTTCCAAATATGCGCCTCTGAAGGCACGGAGGGTGTCGTCGTCGAGGTCTTTCTGAATGGCCTGCTGCTGTTCTGGAGTGAGGTCGGTGTATTGGTCGAGCCGCGTCTTGAGCGCCTGAACCTTCTTGAAGGCTTCGATGAAGTCCATCTTGGCTTCGGTGCCGGCCAGATTGCCCACTTCGGCAGGTGTGCAGTCAAGATTGTGCCCGTTCATCGTGGATATGAGCGCCTGTACGGCATTGTGATAGTCTTGGATGACTTCGGATGCGGGAGCCACGAGCCAAATTTTCTTCTCGGCCTCGACATCAGTGCCGGAGAAAAGCGTGATGGCCTCATCCACACGATCGCGGAGGTCTTTGTAACAGATGATGTTGCCGTAGGGCTTGGTAGCATTGAGGATACGGTTGGTTCTGGAAAAAGCCTGGATCAGCGAGTGGTGCTTGAGATCCTTATCCACATAGAGGGTGTTGAGGTATTTGGAGTCGAAACCGGTGAGCAGCATATCCACTACAATGACGATGTCGATTTTCTTGTCTTGTGACACGACGGAGTTAGGGTACTTTTGATCCTTGATTCGTTTTTGCACGTCGCGGTAGTAGTCGTCAAAATTGTTCACGGAGTGATTCGTGCCAAACCGGATGTTGTATTGCGTAATGATACTGCTGAGCGCCGCTTTTTTGCCGGAAGGATCCGTTTGGAGATCCCACTTTTCCTGTTCGAGGTCTTCCTGCAGCTGCTCAATGTCTTTGTTGCCTTCTGCCGGAGGCGTGAAAACGCAAGCGATGTTGAGTGGTTGGTAATCCGGATCCGTGACTAACAGCACGTCCTGCTTACGTTCAAACAGACGGTGATATTCAATGGCTGCATCAATGGAGTCGGTGGCGAATATCGCATTGAACCGACGATGGTTGGTGGCAGCGTCATGTTTCGACAAAATGTTCTCGACAATGGCCTCGCGGGTAGGCGCGACAACGTGGCCCTCATTTTCAGCATGATAGTAGTCGATATGGAATTGGAGAACGTTTTTGTCATCAATGGCATTGGTGATGGTGTATTGATGGAGCTGCTTTTGGAAGACGTCTTTTGTGGTGACGTAGGAGGCTGTGGTACCGTCAATTTTTGTGTAGTAGCTGTTGTCTTCGAAGATTGGCGTTCCGGTGAAACCGAACATCTGGGCGTGAGGGAAAAAATCTTCAATCACGCGACGGTTCTCGCCAAACTGTCCCCGGTGACATTCATCGAAAATGAAGACAATTCGCTTGTTCTGAAGCTTGCGAAGGCGCTCGATGTAATTCTGACGGTTGTTAGGATCCAACGCAAGGCCAAGTTTCTGAATGGTGGTGACTATCACCTTGTCGGCATAGTCTTCGGAACACAGTCGGTTGACCAATGCACCGGTATTGACATTCTGCTCCACACAGCCTTCCTGGAATTTGTTGAACTCCTCGCGTGTCTGGGTGTCCAGATCCTTACGGTCCACCACGAAGATGCACTTTGCAATGTCGCCGTTCCCTTTCAACAGCGTGGAGGCCTTGAACGAAGTCAAGGTTTTTCCTGAACCTGTGGTATGCCAGATGTACCCATTGCCGGAGTCATTGTCCACACATTGGAGGATACTTTCAACGGCATAAATCTGATAGGGGCGCATCACCATCATCTGCCGTGTGCTTTGCACGAGGACCATATATCGGCTGATAAGACGGCCCAGCGTGCATTTGGGCAACATGAGAGAGGTGAAAGAATGGAGATCCAGAACCTTGTGTCCTTCGCGAGTGGCCGCCCGGCAAACCGGAAGGTATTGTTCGTCTGCATCGAATTTGAAAAAGTCGTCGTTGTTATTGGCGAAATAAAGCGTGTTGGAAGCCCCGTTGCTCACCACAAACAGTTGCATGAAGCACATAATCGTGTTGGTGTAGCCGTTACCCCGGTCTTTCTTGTATTTGGCAATCTGTTCAATGGCTTTGATGGGAGAGATGACCACATCTTTGAGCTCGATTTGAACCAAAGGAAGACCATTGATGAGGATAACCACATCATAGCGGTGGTTGCTGTCTTCAGTGTTGATACGAAGCTGGTTACAAACCTCGTAGGTGTTCTTACACCAATCTTTGATATTGACGAGCGTATAGTTGAGCGGAGTGCCGTCGTCACGAATGAACGTTTGTTTTTCGCGGAGCAACTGTGATGCTTTGAAAACGTCCGGTGTGATAATTTCACCAAGGAGTCTCTCAAATTCGTGGTCAGAGAGGTGTACGAAGTTAAGGTGCTCAAACTTCTCACGAAAGTTATTTCGAAGAGATTCTGAATTACGGATGTCGTTGCGATAAACGTAATTCAGTTCCTGTAATTGTTCGATGAACTGCTGCTCAATTTGTGCTTCTTTTCGACTCATAGTCTTGTTCTTGTTTTTGACGATGCAAAAATACCACTTTCACGTTCACTCATACTGAACCTATTCCCCCGTACCTTTCCAATCCCTTCCCAATCCTCATCTTTATCTTCTCCCTAAACCATTTCGGTTCAAGCACTTCCATGTTTTCGCCGAAGGACAGGATCAGCTGCTCCAACTCGTAGTTCAGATACACCTCGATGGTGATGACGGCGCCGGTGGCATCCTCACCGACCTTCTTTTGCGTGCCATGGAGGGGCTTGGTGCGGACGTACTGCCACGAGACCGGGGAGACCCATAACTTGACAAGAGTAGGTTCAGCGTTTGAATCTTTGGACACCCCGATCATCTCGTCAAAATAGTCGGCGAAGTTGATGTCGGCAGGTTGGAACGGCACATCAATCTCTTTGATACCCAGGATACGGTCGAGGGCATAGTTGGTCAACGTCTCATAACCCTCATTCCTGGCAATCAGGAACCACCGCTTGTTGTACTGTTTCAGATAATAGGGATAGACCACGTATTCCAACTCTTGGTCCTGCCTGAAACTTTTGTAGGTGATGCACAACGTCCGCTTTTCGCTGATGGCGTTGAACAACGGCGTGAAGTGGTCCAGCCCTTCCAAATCCATATTCTCGTCAAACCCGACCACCTCATCCGTGGAAACCTCATCGATTTTCAACGAAGCGCCCAAACGGTCGGAAATCTCGGTGATCCAGTCGAACTGCGGCATCCCTTTGAAACGTTTCAGCAAGCAGAGTGTCTGGATGAGCTGCGCGGTCTCCTCGGGCTTCAGCAGCGGTCTGTAGATGGAGAAGTCGGGATCGGCATAGTGATAGCGGATGTTCCGCCCCTCCCGGAAACTTTCCACATCCGCATTCGGGACGTATATCCGTTGAATCTGTTCTATGTCGCCGCGGATGGTGTTCATGGCCGACACAAGCGGGAAATCGTGCAATCTCAATTCCTCATTGCATAATTCCATCATCTCCGCCATCGAATACTTGCGGTTTTTGTCACTCAGACAGCGGTCAATGACCTTGATGCGGACATCTGCATTTTTGGAATTCGGCATAACACGATACTTTTATGGCAAACAAGGTTGCAAAAGTAGCATTTTTCGACTTATAAAATGCAACAAATCGCCAAGGCGTTGAATCTTGATTTTTTCGGTGCATTTCCACCCCAAAAAAATCGCACCGAAACAAGAAAAGGACATTATTATACTAATCAATACACCTTGTGTTCATTTAACCGAATGTGAATATTTTGCTGGCATTTAACCATTTGAAACACAATTAAATGAATACTCCCCACTGCAAAATCAACCCGCAATGGACCATCCGAATCCCTCTCTCTCCGCCAAGGAAAAGGCAATGCGTAGCGTTGCCTTTTTTGTTTGCCGGAATCCGGTGGCCGCTGGCAGGCACGAGGATGAAGGCTGACACTTTCGAGAGCCTAACCCTAACTTCTGAACTCAAAAAGATTGGTGAAGCCGGTTACCGTGAAGATCTTGAGGAGATTCTGGTTCGTGCAAATGATGGTCACCTTATGACCGCGAGGCTTGGCCTCCTTGAGAATGCCGAGGAAGATACGCAAGCCGCTGGAGGATATGTACTCCAGATTCTCGCAATTGAGCACAACATCCTTGTCCGCGGTAAGGACCGGTTGGATCTCCTTCTCCGTCTGGGGGGAGACGGCGGTGTCGAGTCGGCCTTCAAAGAAGACTACAATCTCGTCATTCTGTTCTTTAATAGTGGTTTTCATATTTATTACTGATTATTACTTAATTATCTTTGTAAGTGTAAGGATATTCTTCCCATCAGCACGCTGATAAGCAACACTGTCCATCAACTGCCTGACCAAGAATATCCCAAGTCCGCCAATGGGTCGTTCCTCGACTGGGAGACTCACATCGGGATCCTCTTTTTGGCTGGGATCGAAAGGGGCGCCGTCGTCAGTAATGGCGATGGTAAGCAACCCGTCGGCCGCGGTGGCATTAATCCTCACCTCACCGGCGGTGCCTTTCTGATAGGCATATTTCATCACGTTGGCCACCGCCTCCTCCACGGCAAGGTTGATATTCATTGATACCATCATATCAATATCATTCTCTTCGGAAATGGTGTCAATGAAAGCCGTCAACAGGGATATCTCCTGCACATCATTGTGTAATGTGAGTGTGTATTCCATGATTACTTTTGGGATGCTTTGGTGTAACGGATGGCCAACATGGTAAGGTCGTCACTCTGTTCCACACCGGACTCAAAAGCTTGTATCACCTCCGACATGTGATCAATCAGATTGCGAGGCGTGGCTGTGGTCAATTTTTCCAGTTCGGCAAGCATTCGTTCCTCGCCGAACTGGCCATGAGAGGAGTTCTCAGCCTCGGTGAGACCGTCCGTGTAGAGGAATAAGGTGGAATCCAAGCCCACATGGATTTCCTGCCGGGTGTACATCCAGTCTGCCATCACCCCAAGCGGTATGTTGGAGTCCATCTGCAGGGTGGCAATGGTTTTGTTGACCAATACAGGAGGACAATGGGCGGCATTGCTGTAGCTCAGCATACCGGTTTTAAGGTCCAGATTACCAACAAAGAGCGTGACGAAGATGGAATTCTCATTCATCTCCGACATGGCACTGTTCATCTGGTTCATGATTTCTTCGGGACTTGAGGTACGATTGCACACCGTACGGAAAAGGCTTCTGGTGACGGCCATCATCAACGAGGCAGGGACTCCCTTGCCGCTCACATCACCCAAGCAGAAAAGCAGGTGTCCGTTCTGTATTTGGAAGTCGTAGAGATCGCCACCCACCTCTTTGGCGGGCACTAACGAGCCATAGATCGCCACTTCGTCGCAATCGGGGTAAGGGGGGAATGTCTTCGGGAGCATGCCTTGCTGGATGTCCCGGGCAATCTTCAACTCGCTGCCAATCCGTTCTTTTTCGGCGTTCACTTCGCCCAGTTTCCTGATTCCGCGAAAAGTGCGCCACATGATGAACGCCAGAAGCAACAAGCCCAAAAGCATGGTGAGCAGGAGCAACTCACTTACACGGTGCAAGCCCTTGTAAATCTCTTTGTCAGGAAAGAGGAGTGACATTGACCAGCCCGTGTTGCCGCCTACCGGACTATAATAGATATAACTCTTCTCGCCACCATATTTCACCTCGGCAGATCCCTGCCGGCCTTCCAGCACAGCACGTTTCAACTGCGTCGCCATGGTGTCATTGTAGTGCTTGGCCGCTTCTTCTAATGTGACACGCATCACCATAGAACTGTCGGGACAAACCATCAGTCGGCCAGCATGTGAGAACAGATAGGTTTGAACGTCCGCTTTCTGTTCAAAGAGATCGCCAAGCCAATCAAGCGAGACATCCGAGCCGAATACTGCAACTATTCGTCCCGAGGCGTCGCGCAACGGTATGGTGTAGGTGCAGACCATCCCTTCCGAACCGGCACTGTCGATATAGGGTTCGGTCCACAACCCGCCTTCGGCGGCAAGTCCATCAACGAACCATGACATTTCCAGATAGTTGTGTTCCGCCGAGCCAATCTGCTTGTCAACAAGGGATTCGCCGTCCCGAAACACATACGGTTCGTACCAATAACCTTTGCTTGGAAAATAGTCGGGGAGGAATGCGATGGCGCAGCCTGTCATGTCGGGATTATTCGCTATAATACGACGCAAGATGGGATAAACGGAATCCGGATGCACAATCGACCTCTCCAATGCCCAGTGGAGGTTGTCCACAGCCGTTTCCACACGGCTCACCACCTTTTGGATTTCCAAGTTTTTTACCTGCAGCTCGGAAACGGCCCTTTGGCGCACCTCGTTACGGATGCCGTTACGGGCAAAATAGTACTGCACGGCACTTCCTACTTGCATCAGGATGGCAGCCGTCAGCAGCATCAGCACTCCTCCTCGCGTCTGCAGTTTCCGCCAGGCCTTATTGATGGGATTGTCTGTTTTTTTCATATTTCAAATATAGTTTTCACTCCTTCCGGAGTCTGTTCTACGGATATGTTTTGGCTGGCATTGCGGATGAGAATGACCGCCAACTCATCGGTTCCCGGTTTCTCCAATGCTGAAATTTCCACTTCCCGTTGCAGCACCACCACCGATGTCTCTTGTTTCAAGTCACTATGGTCCACCTCTATGTGGACGGGGGTTGCAAAATCGGATATCAGGACAAGCATTTCCTCCACCACATGCGTCACGGAATCCATTTTTTCCGCGATAGAATAGCGTATGCAGAACTGCTTGATCTTTGATGTCATGTCATACAGGTCAAAGTCGCTATTAACGATATCGAACACCAAATGGTGTATCCTGTTCACGAAAGCGAGGGTTTGCGGGAGGCTGGGGTTCCCGAAGATTTTGCCGGGTGTTCCCTCTTCCAGCAGCTGGCCTTCGTGCATAAACAGGATGCGACTGCTTGTGTCGCGGGCGAACCTCATCTCGTGGGTGACAATAATCATGGTCATCCCTTCTTGAGCAAGGGTTCGGACCACCCCTTGCACCTCGTCCACCATTGTGGGGTCAAGCGACGAGGTAGGCTCATCCATGAAGAGTATCTCGGGTTTCATGGCCAAGGTGCGGGCTATGGCCGCCCGCTGCTGCTGTCCGCCCGACAGCGAAGCCGGCATGCGCTGAGCATGTTCGGCCATACCCACATGACGCAGCATCTCCATGGCCAGCTCGTTGGCCTCCCCGCGACCGAGACCCAGGAGTTTCATCGGAGCCAAGGTCACATTGTCCAACACCGACAGATGACCGAAGAGATTGAACTGCTGGAATACCATGCCGATTTTCACACCGGGGGTGAGAATCACTTCGCCCTCGGTAGGCTGTTCCAAACCTGCCATACAGCGCAGCAGGACACTTTTCCCCGAACCTGAAGAGCCGATAATCCCCACCACCTCGCCGCCGGACACATGGAAAGAGACGTCTTTCACAGCTTGTGTCCAGTCGCCATCAGGAGAAACAAAACCCTTGGAAAGGTGAGAAACGGTAATCATATCTTAGAGATTCGGAGGAAAATATGGTCAAACAATTTATTCAACAGCCACGCCAGCAGGAAATAGATCAGGGTTGTGACCAGCAAAGGCAGCAGATCCTGACCAGTGCCGCTGCGGATGGCCTGGGTGGCCAACGTGAGGTCCTGGATGGCCACATATCCCACGACGGCAGTTCCCTTAACGGTGGCCACGGCTTGGAATTTATAGGCAGGCAAACCAATGCGCATGGCTTGTGGAAGCACGATGTAACGCATCGTCTGTATTTTGGAAAAACCCAACATCTGCCCCGCTTCCATTTGCCCACGTCCCACAGCATCGATAGAGGATTGGAGATTCGTGGCCACAAAGTTGGCAAAGATCAGTCCCAACGCTATCGAAGCCGCCAACACCGGACAATGGCCGCCGAACAGCAGATAGAAAACAATCAGAATCAGGACCATCAGCGGCGTACCTCGCACCACCACCTTCCACCATTGGGCCACTTTTTGTATCCAACGGTGCTTGCTCGTCGAAAGCGCATAGAGGCCGCAACCAACCAACGTGCCGATCAGCAGCGACAACACCGAAATGATTACCGTCGCCAGCAATCCTTTCAATATCAACCATATACAATCCTCAACAAGCATGTTTTTTCAGCTGTTTGCGGAAAAACTTTATTTTTAAACAATACATTATAAATCCACCCATAAACAATTCCCCAACATATCATTCATGATTCGCGCTGCAAAAATACGAAATTCCAACTATATAATCCCCAAAAATTCTATCTTTGCCCACGAAAAAGAATCGACACAAGAAAAACCAAATAAAAAGGGTAAATTATGGTCATCCTCTTCAACAAACCCTACGGGGTGCTGAGCCAATTCACGCCCGAGGCGGGGCATCCCGCCCTCGACGGGTTCGGATTCCCGCCCGGGATCTATGCCGCGGGACGGCTGGACCATGACAGCGAGGGCGCCCTGCTGCTGACGGACGATGGCCGGCTGGTCAAGCGTCTGTTGGATCCGAAAAACGCCCACCCGCGCACCTATCTCGCGCAAGTCGATGGGGAAATCACCGACGAGGCCTTGCAAAAGCTGCGGAAAGGGGTCGTCATCAAAGGCTACCGCACCCGTCCCTGCAAAGCCGAAAAAGCGCTGCCGCCGGAGAACCTCTGGGAACGCGTGCCGCCCATCCGTTATCGCGCCAACATCCCCACCAGCTGGGTCCGTCTCACCCTCACCGAAGGCAAGAACCGCCAAGTGCGCCACATGACCGCCGCAGTCGGGTTCCCCACCCTGCGACTCATACGCGTCCAAATTGGCGATATATGTCTGGGATCACTCCAGCCGGGGGAATGGAGGATTGTCAAATCATGACAAAATGATTCGTCACCCGAATACTGTCCCGCGTAATCTTCAACTGAGGAATACAGGTACGACGATTGATGTCCTGACGCTGGTCGAAAATGAAGTTGCCAAGACTGTAATAGATGTACTTACCCCGATACTGCTCAATAGTCTGCAATGTGTGGGTGTGGTGGCAGATCAGGGCGTCGGCACCGGCATCGATCAAGCGGCGGGCGACACTGCGCTGCATCGGCACCGGCTCCAAGGTATGCTCCTGCCCCCAGTGCAACGACACCAGAATCACAGCGGTGCTGTCCTCCTCACGCAACGCGCGGATGCGAACCACCATGGAATCAATGGACTCCTGATTGACAGAGGGCGCCTCAGGAAGATACGGGAAATGCTCCAATGCCAGTTGCAACGAGGCGATCAGCCATACCTTCCGCGGATGCTCCGCCAACAGGACAGGCTGCGCGGCTTCCGCCATCGTGTTGCCCACCCCCACGGGTGTCATGCCATATCGCTCCACATTGCGCCACGTGTCCACTAATCCACGCCGTCCCTGGTCCACCGTGTGGTTGTTGGCCAGATTGAGATGAGTGAAGCCATGGGCGCGCAACGCCTCCAGCCATACCGGCTCGGCACGGAACACGAACTTCTTCATCATCGGCGTGTTCAGCGTGGTTGCCGGACATTCCAGATTCCCCACCACAATATCGGAACAGCGAAACACAGAATCCGCCTTCTCGTCGAAGATGCTTTCCATGCCGCGATTCTCGATCTGCCGGCGCACCCCCCGGTCGAGGAGGATGTCGCCCGTGAAGGCAACCGTAAGCGTGTCTCGGCCAGACAGATGCGCGGGTTGCATCTGTCCACCCTGAAAGGAGAGCAGTAACGTCAGCAGAGAACACCAGAAGAAATTATAAATCAACATGTTCCGGGTTTTAATTTTCCTCCATTATAGGGCCGCCATGATTGGGCATTGACGGGCCACCATAATTGGGTTTTGATGGGCCGACATGATTGGGTATTGATGGGCCGCCATGATTGGGCATTGATGGGCCGACATGATTGGGTATTGTAGGGCCGACATGATTGGGTTTTGATGGGCCGACATGATTGGGTTTTGATGGGCCGACATGATTGGGTATTGATGGGCCGCCATGATTGGGTATTGATGGGCCGCCATGATTGGGTATTGATGGGCCGACATTTTTGGGCATTGATGGGCCGACATTTTTGGGCATTGATGGGCCGACATGATTGGGTATTGATGGGCCGACATAATTGGGTATTGATGGGCCGACATAATTGGGTATTGATGGGCCGACATAATTGGGTATTGATGGGCCGCCATAATTGGGTATTGATGGGCCGCCATAATATGACGGCCCTACAGATCAACATCCTGAACTATAATAAATCAAATCGTTATCCTTCGGCACCTTGATGGGGGCTGTGATGTTCTCCATCCATTGGGGGACACCGAGGCGGGGTTTGGTTTCCAACATCTTCTGCCATTCCTCGTCGGTATGACGGGGAGCGTCGAGGGCATTGTGGAACTCCCGATAGGAGAAGACCGCGCCGCGGGTGAGGTAGAGGTAGCCGTCTATCTCCACGATGACATATATGACATCAGAGGGGCCAACCGCATTGTAGAGAACGGCCTTTTTCTCGATGGGAACATTCTCGCCATTAGCGGTATAGATGTCGGCAACCACTGCCACTTTACGGTCAGCATTCTTCACTTCAGCCCAACTGTTGAGATAATCGTTCTCGCCGCGCATCATACCCAGCGTCATATTCTCGAACACGGCACCCACAATTTCAATCTGACGGTATTCCTGATCGCTCAGTTTCTTGCCGGCAAGCTCTTTTTTACTGCAATTCAGGAAAAACTGCGCCTCTTCGGCCATGTCATCAGTAAGGGAGAGCATCTCGTCGGTCATGATTCCGAAGGCGCTGTAGGCATCCTTCGTGGATTTCAACAAGTCGATCACCGCCGTCCAAAAACCGACATTAGGCTCCACATACCCTCTCACGATGGGGTCATCCGGCCCGCCGCCGCCACATTCGGCACCATCAGGCTGCTTGGCATAGAGGATAGCGTCGTGTTTCAGCTCGGCGTAAGAGGCCAAAGCCGCATTCAGATCTTTCTTTCCCCACGCAGTACCGTTCATGAAATAAGGGGCATCCGCCGGGTGACGGCCCTTGGCAAGTTCGAGGAGCACCTGTTGCCAGCGCACGGCGATGTTCTCCTTCCAGTCGATTTCGCCCATCCGCTTTTGCATACGGCTCATGTTCGCATCGAACTCCGTCCAGGTCTCACCCTCCTTGTCCAACTGGAGGGCAAGCGCACTGCCTCCCGCCGCAAAGAAGTCGAGACCTTTCGGGCAGAAACGCTGCGACACCTTGCTCTTCCAGTCGTACATCTCCTGCAGCACCTCAGCATCGGGCTGGTAGCGCTGGGGCATCAGGTTGACCTTGTTATGGCCCGAAAGTTCGAACTTCGGACGGATTCGCGTCTGTTTCCCGGCCAAGACATCCACCTCCGCGACAAATTTCTGCAACGCCTTGTCGTTCCCAATCAGTTTGGCATAGTCGTAACGTTTCAGAATCTCATACACCTGCATCAGGGTGATATTGTCGGGTTGGCCCATAATGAACGTCATGGGATCGAAGATAGCCTTAAAAGCGGCGTTCAGCTCGGCATTTCCGCAAATAGTCTTGGCCAAGAAAGCGGTCCTACGCATCATCGAGGGCTTGTCGGTGTCGAAGGCGGCCGTCTGCAACCACATCATGCCGCGGAAATAGTGCTGCAATCTCTCATCGCGGTTGTAATGTCCACGGGGACGGAACAAAGCGTATGGGAACATCACCGTCGTATAATCCATGAACGGGGAGAAATCAGTGGTGGCGGCCGTGCATTTCGCCACCTCATCCTCCACCATTTTCTGGTATTGCGGAGCTACGGGGCAACTCTCATTGGGGGCAAGCAGACGCAAGGCGATGGCGAAATAGGCCTGACCGTATTCGGCGAGGGCCCGCTCCTGCTTGTTGACGGGGCTGGCGACGGCGCGCGTGCTCTCGTGATAACCCTTGCGGCAGAAATCCAGCAAAGCGTCAAACAGTTTGCTTTCCTCGGCCTTGCGCAACATACAGTCGAAGTACATGTGATAAAGCTGCAGATACAGGTCGGTGGTCACGAAGCTGGGGAAGTCGTGGTAGTCGTTGTTTTCATACACCTGGAACAGTTGGTCGTAGGTGTCGGGCACGATGGCAAAACCCTGTTTTGTGAGCATATTCGTGAGCTTTGGATCCGGATTCTCAATCTGAAAGCGGTTTATCAGATTGTCTATCACCGGTTTGCCGTCGGCAAAGTTGTGCTTCTTGAGTTCGTCTTCCTTGGCCTTGAGCTTGGCCATGAAGGCTTCCTCCTCCTTGGTGAACTTATATCCCGGCACCTCTTTCTTTTCGTAGGCCGCCTCATCTTCAAGGTACCATCTGCCCATCATGGTGTCCCAATACCATGTGGTCTGATAAAACACGGACCGCAAGTCCGACATCATGAAAGCATATCCCTGTCGGGCGTAGAGTGCATTGCGCAGCACCCGTAACTCATTGATGCTGAGATTGGAGATATCCATATTCAGATCTATCTTCTTGTTCAGCATCTCCACATCAATCTTCCCGTTCCCGGGAAGGATGTAGTGCTTTTTTTCACCTTGTTGGCTCCATCCCATGAGGATGAGCATCGACAGCATGGCTGTGACCAGTATTCTTTTCATATTGATAAAATGTATGTTTCGCTTCTTCTGATGATACGTTTGTTATAATATATCTCAAAAAACGGGGTCCGAACCTCGACCATTCCCACTCGTCCAGGTTATATTGTCCGTTCCGGCATTTTTCGATGCTGACCAGTTTGCCGTCTGTCACGCAGAAGTCCACCAACTCTTCGCCCAACCGCGATCCCAACCACAATGGACGGATTCTGCCGTCGCGATTCTTGAAGACAAACAGCCGGTTTCCCTGTTCAGGATAAAACCTCGTGGACTTCACCACGCCCACCAGAGCTTCCTCCACGCCGTCGCCATCCACGTCGCCAGTACGGAACTGATAGACCGGATAGGGCAACTGCCACTCGTCCAACATGGAATCCGTAGTCAGCACCAGCACGTTACAGGTGTCATTGCTCTGCTTCAGCGAGAACGTCTGGGCGGACAAACCCGCAGATAGGCAACACAGCAATATTAATATGGTGATGCGGAAGGGCATGAGAAGATTCCTACTTGTTTTGTGACGGCAAAGATACAATTTTTCACGTGGATTTGCGAGGGTTGGAACAATCATTTCTCTCATCGGCCATGCCATTTTGTCTGGCGATTCATGCCATATAACCGAATCCGCACATATGTTGTGTAAAAAATACACACAACCCTTGATTTTTACCAATGAAAACACTATCTTTGCCGCCGTTTCTTTATTAATGGAGAAAACTTTTCAATTAAAAGTGTATCAATAAGTTATAAAACCAATATACATATAAAAATGGCAACAGTTGGGAAACATTACGTGACAGGATTTCTGATTTTGTGTTGTATCCTGATAATGGGATTCCATCCTGTCAGTGCGCAGGACTCCCTCCGCATCAATCTGGACAAGGCCATAGAGATTGCGCTGTCGGAAGCGCCCACCATGCGCATGGCGGACCGCGACGTGCAGGTCAAGCAATGGTACAAGAAAGAGCAGATCGCCGCCCTTTTCCCCGATGTGTCAATAGCGGCCAACTACAACCGGACACTTCTCAAACAGACGATGTCCATGGACATGGGCGGCCAAACGATGAACATCAAAGTGGGGCGCGACAACACCTACTCCGTCGGGGCGAACCTGAGCCTGCCGATCATCGCACCGGCATTATGGTCCAATCTGAAGCTCTCCTCCATGGATATTGAAATGGCCTTGGAAGCCGCGCGTTCATCCAAGCTGGAACTTGTCAACCAGGTGAAGCAGGCCTATTTCATGTACCTGTTGGCCAAACAATCCTATGACGTGCTGCAACAGAGCTACGCCACAATGGAAGCCAGCAACCAGTTGGTCACCAACACGTACAACCAGGGGTTGGTTTCCGAATTTGAAAAGTTGCGTTCCGACGTGGCTTTGCAAAACCAGAAGCCCGCCGTCAATTCGGCAGCCAAGGCTGTACGCTTGGCCAATATGCGACTCAAAGTGCTGTTAGGCATGGACATCAACGAACCGGTGGTTTTCGAAGGGGAACTCTCTGATTACGAAGAGAGTGTGTTGAATGCCACCATGCCTGACGAGAAGGACATCCAACTCGCCTACAACTCGGCCTTGCGCCAGTTGGACCTCGGCATCCAGGAGTTGGAGCAATCCAAGAAAATCATCATCGGCTCCACCTGCCCCATGTTGGCCTTGGCCGGCAGCTTCCAGTATTCCGGCATGGGCGACGACGGCCAGAAATTCACCAACTACCCCTACTCTTACGTGGCCCTGTCGCTGCAGGTGCCCATCATCTCCTGGGTTTCCACCTCCTACAAACTCAAACAGGCCAACCTGAACATCGACAACATGAAAGACCAGCGGTTAGACGTGGAGCGCAACCTGCGCATCGGCGTGCAGAGCTACCTGAACGACATGCAGCAGGCCATGGACGACCTTGCCGCCAACCGCGAAACGAAGAACCAGGCACAGAAAGCCTACGACATCGCCAAGAAACAGTACGAGCTGGGCATGAACACCTGGCTGGACCTCAACAACGCGGAGCTGACTCTCACCAACACGCAGCTCACCTACTGCCAGTCGCTGTACAACTACATCACGGCCAAGGCGAATCTGGATGCCACGTTGGGTATCGGCCAGTAATTTTTTTACACGAATAAAATCTACCTATAATTATATATAGTATGAAGAAAACGATAAAGATCATGGCCCTGACAGCCCTCGTGGTGATAGGGTTTGCCGGCTGCAAAGACAAGAACAAAGACGCGGCCATCAGCAATCAGAAGATAACCATCCGCACGCAACAGGTATCCGCGCAGGATGTGGAACAGGTTTACGAATACACGGCCACCGTGGAGGCGGAAGCCGTGAACAACATCGCCCCTCTGACCGGCGGACGCATCGACAAGATCTACGTGGAGGTGGGCGACCGCGTGAGCAAAGGCAAGGTCCTTGTGCAGATGAACGAGAACAGTCTCAAACAGTCGAAGGCACAACTCGACAACCTCAAAACGAGTTTCAACCGCATCGACGAGCTCTACAAGGTGGGAGGCTGTTCGAAGTCGGACTGGGATGCCATGAAGACGCAGCTTGACGTGGCCCAGACCACTTACGACAACCTATTGGAAAACACCCGTCTGATCAGCCCCATCAACGGCGTGGTTTCGGCCCGCAACTACGACAGTGGAGACCTTTACGGCGGACTGCCGGTGGTCACCATCCAGCAAATCAACCCCGTGAAGATGAAAATCAACCTTTCGGAATCCCTGTTCCAGAAGGTGAAGGTCGGGATGCCTGTTTCGGTCAAGGTGGATGCCTACGGCGACGAGGAGTTCAAGGGTCGTATCAGCCTCATCTACCCGACCATCGACGGTGCCACGCACACATTCCCCGTGGAAGTGCAGTTGCCCAACGCCAACAGCCGCGTGCGTCCGGGCATGTATGCCCGAGTGACGGTGAACTTCGGCACCTCGCACCACGTGGTCGTCCCCGATGAGGCCATCTTCCGCCAGCAAGGCTCCGGAAACCGCTACGTCTATGTCTATAAAAACGGCAAGGTGTCCTTCAACCAGGTGGAAATCGGACGCCATATAGACAATTCCTACGAACTGCTCTCCGGCAACGTGCAGGACGGCGACATGGTGGCCACCACCGGCCTCGCACGCCTGAAAGACGGTCTGGAGGTGAATGTGGAGAACAAATAACAATTAACAATTAATAATTAACAATTAATAATTAATAGTTGATAATTGAGGGGGGACACCTATTTTCAACACCTAAAGTTCATAGTCATAGTTCATTGTTCAAAGCCCTAACACCCAACAGCAAACAACTAGAAATATGAGTTTATATCAGAAATCAGTTGAGAGACCCATCATGACGGGGTTGATATACATCGCCGTCATCATCATCGGCATCTTTTCCATGACCAGGCTGCCGGTGGACCTGTTCCCGCACATGGATGGCAACACCATCATGGTGCTGACCGTTTATGGCGGTGCCAGCGCAGAGGACATCGAGGACAACGTGTCCAAGCCAATTGAGAATGTGCTGAACACATTGAGCGACTTGAAGCACATCACATCCAACTCCAAGGAGAACTATTCCATCGTATATTTGGAATTTGAATATGGTGTGGATATCGACCAGAAGACCAACGACGTGCGCGACAAGCTGGACATGGTGAAGTCGGCGCTACCCGACGGAGCCAACGCGCCCTATCTGTTCAAATTCAGCGCCGACGACATGCCTATCATGATGCTGTCGGTGCAGTCGGACCAGAGCACGCAAGCGTTGTACAAGATTCTGGACGACAAGGTTGCCTCACCCTTGAGCCGTGTCAGCGGCGTGGGTGCCGTATCCATCGCCGGCGCCCCCCAACGTGAGATCCAGGTCTATTGCGACCCCTACAAGCTGGAAAGCTACAACCTCACAATTGAAACCATCGCGCAAGTTTTGGGTGCGGAGAACCGCAATGTTTCCCTCGGCATCATGGATGTGGGCTCCAAGACTTATTCCATGCGTGTGGACGGCGAGTTCAACAGTGCCGATGAAATGGAAGATATCGTGGTCGGCAGCTTCAACAACAAGAACATCTTCCTGAAGGATGTCGCCACCGTCAAGGACACACTGCAGGAACGCATGCAGGAATCCTACACCGACGGCCAGCGTGGTGCCATGGTCATCATCCAGAAGCAGACCGGTGCCAACACCGTGAAAATCTGCAAGAAGGTGTTGGAACAGTTGCCAAGCATCAAACACTCTCTACCTGCGGATGTACAGTTGAACGTCTTGGTGGACAACTCCGACAACATCACCAACACCATCGACAGTTTGGAGGAGACCATCCTCATCATCCTGCTGCTGGTGGTCATTGTGGTGCTCTTCTTCCTGGGTCGCTGGCGGGCCACCCTGATCATCGCCATTGTGGTGCCCGTCTCCCTGATTGCGGCCTTCATATACCTGTTGGCCACAGGCAACACCCTGAACATCATATCCCTATCCTCCATTTCCATTGCCATCGGCATGGTGGTCGATGACTCCATCGTGGTGTTGGAGAACATCACCACGCATATTGAACGCGGGTCGAAGCCCAAGGCGGCGGCTGTGTTCGCCACCAGTGAGGTCTCGCTCTCCATCATCGCCTCCACCCTTGTCATTATCGCCGTGTTCCTGCCCCTGACCTTCCTCACCGGCATGGCCGGCGTGCTCTTCAAATCCTTGGGCTGGATTGTCACCATCGTGATTGCCGTCTCCTTGGCGGCGGCCATGTCGCTGACGCCGATGCTCTGTTCTCTTCTGTTGAAGAAAAACCCGAAAAAAAGCAAATGGTTCAACGCCATCTACACACCCATTGAAAACTTCCTTAACCGTCTGGACAACTGGTACGCCCATCTGCTGCGCTGGTGCGTCAACCACCGCAAGACCGTCGTGCTGATTGCCTTCGCCGTGTTCGGCGCCAGCCTCTCGCTGCTGACAGTCATCCCCACCGAGTTCTTCCCCACGCAGGACAACGCCCGACTAAGCGTCACCGTGAAACTGCCGCAGGGCACCCGTGTGGAGACCACCAAGGCCTTGGGAGACCGGATTGTAGAGGAGATTCGTGAAAAATACCCGGACGAGATCAAATCCATCAACTATTCCGTGGGTATGCCCGATGAGGACAACACCTGGAGCCTGATGCGCGACAACGGCACGCACCTGCTCTCATATAACATCCGCTTGGTGAAGAAGACCGAGCGTAAGAAGTTCATCACAGAGATCGCTGACGGTATCCGTGACATTTTGCGGCAACATATTGAAATCGTCTCCTCCACGGTCACCACCGGCCAAGGTAACATGGGTGGACAATCGACGGTGGACATCGAGTTGTACTGTTACGACTTCAACACCACCGACCAGTTTGCCGCCGACCTTGCCGCGCGCATGCGCAACGTGGAAGGCTGTTCCGAAGTGGTGATCAGCCGCGATGAGTACACCCCCGAATTGGAAGTGATTTTCGACCGCCAAAAGCTGGCCGAAAACGGACTGAACTCCACCACGGCAGCCAGCTATGTGCGCAACCGTTTCAATGGTTATACGGCCTCGCAGTTCCGTGAGGACGGTGACGAATACAACATCCGTGTGCGCTACGCCCCCGAATTCCGCGACGACGTGCATGCCATTGAGAACATCCTGATGTACAACAACCGCGGCCAAGGCATCCGCGTGGGCGACGTAGGCCATGTGGAAGAGACCTTCACCCCGCCGACCATCGTGCGCAAGGACCGTGAGCGTATGGTCAAGGTGTCGTGCGTGGTGGCCAAAGGCGCGGCCTTGAGCGAGTTGGTGGCCTCCGCCCAGCATGAGCTGGACCAGATGGACATCCCCGCCACCCTGGACTATAAAATCGGTGGAACATGGGAAGACCAGCAGGATGCCTTCGGCGACATGTTCACCTTGATGGCTCTCATCGTCATGCTGGTCTATGTAGTCATGGCCGCCCAGTTCGAATCCTTCATCTACCCCTTCGTCATCATGTTCTCCATCCCGTTCGCCTTCACCGGTGTATTCATCGGTCTGGCCGTGACACGCACCGCATTGGGCATCATGGCCCTCATCGGCGCGATGATGCTGATCGGCATTGTGGTCAAGAACGGCATCGTGCTGGTGGACTACACCAGCCTGTGTCGCGAGCGTGGCATGAGCATCAAGGATTCCGTGGTGGCCGGCGGACGCTCCCGTCTGCGTCCCATCCTGATGACCACCCTGACCACCGTGCTCGGCATGATCCCGCTGGCCATTGACCGGGGCGAAGGTGCCGAAATGTGGAACTCCATGGGTATGGTCGTGGCCTGGGGTCTTACCGTATCCACACTTGTAACCCTGATTCTTATTCCCATTCTGTACAGCAAATTCGCTGAATGGTCCGAGAAAGGCCAAGCCCGTCGTCGCGCCCGCCGCGAACGCAACAAAGCCCTCGGCGTCAACGAAGTGTAAATACAGCAATGCTCCTCCCCTGTACAGACGTCATATTATGGCGTCTGTACAAAAAGAAATCATAGCATAATCCACAAAAACACACATACAATGAAAGCCGTTTTCATATCGCTATACCAAGCCTTCTACGATGAGGTGATGGAAATTTTGGACAAAAACGAGATCCGCGGGTTCACCTACTGGAACGAGGTGCAGGGCCGCGGCAGTGACGACGGGGAGCCGCACTACGGCACCCACGCCTGGCCGACACTGAACTCCGCCGTGCTGGCCTTCGTGCCGGACGAGAAAGTGCGGCCGCTGCTCCACGACATCCACGAGCTGGACCTCTCCGCCGAGCAGCAGGGCCTCCGCGCCTTCGTGCTCAATGCCGAGGAGGTGACGGACAAGGATTGCTAAAACCGCATCGCCACTGCACCATATTCCAAAATGAATCTAATATTTCTATTTCAATCAGAAATATTTTTAAAATATTCCCCTCGTAAATAGAACTTTTTTGTATCTTTGCTCCCAAAAAGAGACAATGAGGGAGTTCTTTCTTATTATTGTGTTATTTTCGATAGGAGATGTGATCGCCCAGGAGTTGGAGCACCTGCGACCGATTCCCGTAACGGAAATCTCTTTGGTAACACGCGACACCTCGAGTTACAAGAACCCCATAGCCAAACAACTATGCTCCTATATCGACACAAGCATCACGTTTTACGAATGTCGTAATGACAAGGGTACTGTCGGTTTTTTACTGGATTTCCACTACAACCGCCCTTTCCATGGTTATAAAGCGATTTGGGAACATACATCCAACTCCTCGGAGGGCATCGCCATCCATGCAGGGCTGAAGGAGGTGCAGCGGGCTGAAATCCTGTTGGCCAATGAACTGGATCTTAAAGCCGACTCTTCTCAAATTATTCGTCGCGCCCTCACGGCTCCCAGGTTTTATCAATACGCTCGTCAATATATCTTTTATGTGGAAGGAGACGGTGACACTTGTGCGAGCATCAACTTCGCCATTCCAGAAGAATTCGACTGTCTGAACAGCCGATATCTAATGGTTTGCGACGGCGGAGACGATTACTGGAATGCCGTGCTCAACCTGTCAAAAGGGCGAATTCTAAACTATTATGTCAACGGTCCGGAAATCAAAACAGTAATGGGGCGTAGCAAAGAGCCGCATGGATTAATCCGTAACTGCATTTTCAGAAATGGAACCCTGTATCGAGAAGAGGCCATAACATACGACCAGTTACCTAAAAAAGTGCAGACGAAGGTCGAGAACCCTCACGACACCACGAATGCTTACATTGAAGTGCATCATAAAGGCCAGTTATATTACTTGATTTTCAGCAATAGCATTCAAAAAGGATATCGAGATGATGGGACGTGGTTGTTCACGGGTGCGGAGGATTTGTTCTGCGGTGATCTTCCGGAAAATCAATGGCAAAAGGTGCCGCACATCAAGAAGATGCTGTCCTACATTCACGACGACATGTCCCGTCGCGGACGCGACTTCCAAAAATACGGGAAGCTTATCTCACTGGAAGTCGTGGACAAACACTACGTCATCCACATCTGGTATTATCCAGACATTGATTACTACAAGATGTGGGCGGCCTACACCTTTGACCGCAAAGGCGATTTTGTTGGCATTGACATTGACGGATTTCATTGATTGTTGCATTTACGGAAAGCATGTAAACTAAAAAAAACACTATACAGAATTCCAAAATTTCCATATCTTTGCCGCACTAAAAACATCCATCATGTCAGAAATTAGTAGATTCTATGGCATTATCATCACCATGTATTTCCCAGATCATAACCCACCACATTTTCATGTCAGATAAAACGAATTTCGCGCTCTTATTGACATCGCCACAGGCAAAATGACTGGATCTATGAGCAGAAGGGCTTTAGAATTTGTATATGAATGGATGGATTTGCACAAAGATGAGTTATGGGAAAACTGGAGACGAATGGAAAATGGCGAACCTTTGAAATCAATTAAACCCTTAGAGTAAAATGGAAGAAATCAATAATATTATATGGGTTGTCGCGGCAGAAGTGCTTGACAATTATACGCTGCGGCTGACTTTCAACAACGGTAGTGTGAAAACCTTTGACTGCGAGCCTCTTATTCAACAGTTCCCTATTTTCAGCCCATTGCAGGACAAACAAAAATTCAACAACATCGCATTGGATGGTTGGACCGTGACTTGGGAGAACAATTCCATAGACATTGCCCCCGAATACCTTTACGAAAAAGGTGTTGCGGTGTATGAAGCGCGCGAAACAGCTGAGAGTTTTGTGGCGGAGGACAATGCTTCATATAATTCTGAAAAATAGAACCTACAACACACCTTATGAACATCGAAGAATTCCGGGAATTTAGCCTCTCGTTGGGCGAGGTGGAGGAGAAAATGCCCTTCGCGAAGATGCCCGGCGGAGACACCTTGTTAGTGTTTTACGTCAGCGGCCACACTTTTTGCTACTGTGACCTCAATGACCTCAGTGTGGTGGTGAAGTGCCAGACAGAGCGCATCCCCGATCTGCTCGACACAGCCGAAGGCGTGGAGCCGCCCGACAGCCACTTCAGCACCAAGTACTGGATCGGCATCAACCTGCAAACTATTAACACACAGCTACTAAAGGAACTGACGCAGAACTCGTATGAGATTGTGAAGGGGGAAGCTTTCAAAGAAGAGGAACACATTTTTGCCGCTATCGGCAATTATTTAGTATCTTTGTCGCAATTTTCGTTAGAATCTTGCCGATAGTATGGAAGACCAATACAAGGCATTGTTAGGGTATTTCAAAATCAAATATTAACTTTGAATCGGTCACATCAAAACCAATTTTGTAATTTTTCTATTTTTACCGATTGAATTCACATTCCTATGAAAAAATTCATCATTGCAACCATACTGTTACTGCTGACCGTGGGGAAGAGTTCCGCCCAAAGCCCTAAAGACACCATCATTTTCCGAAAAGGGGAAACAAAACTCGTGTTCCTGCCAGACAGCACCTACCAATATTTCGTGGATCCCTGCGACATTTGTCCACAGCTTACCCCTAACAACCTTCAAAGTTTTGGCCAATATTACCCATACAAGGACGAAACCTACTATCTTTTTTCGGATCCCTTGCTTGCAACACAACAGACGTGCAACATTGTGGAATCTCATGAGGACAACGACAATTTCACGTTCCGTTTCCACACCCCAAGCCCGAACTTCAAGGAGCACTTGATGCGTAACTGGCTGATATTCAACATAACAATCTATCTCATGCCTGATTCTTTGGAATGGGAATTGCTCCGCAACACATATATTCCAAATGACACTAATATCAAAGCTTTTTATACCACCGATACTCTTTTGGTTATCCCGAAGCCTGCAAAATCCGTCTGGTATTACAAAGTGAAAGTTTTCTCCAACAGCGAATTCGCCAACATTGCCCAATTCTCACTTCCAAGAGACAATCGAATAAGTTCCGACAACAACGTTTTCGACATCTACATGCCGATGATCACACCTGATTTTTTCCTATACGAACGGTTTTATGGCGATCCCGTGACCATCATAGACAAGGATGCCGTGTTGTTTCACAACAGAGTTTTACTTCGGGAAGGGGCATTCAAGCCCGTACAATATACTGATTACGATTCTATTCCTGAAAAATACTGGAAGTTTGTGAACGGCTATATTGACGCGTTTCGATGGCACATTGAATCAATAGATAATGAGGAGGAATAATATACCTGACGGCACAAATATCCACGAAAAACAACCATTATGATGAACATCGAAGAATTCCGTGAATATTGCCTCTCGTTGGGCGAGGTAGAGGAGAAAATGCCCTTCGCGAAGATGCCTGGCGGAGACACCTTGTTAGTGTTTTACGTCAGCGGCCACACTTTTTGCTATTGTGACCTCAATGACCTCAGTGTGGTGGTGAAATGCCAGACAGAGCGCATCCCCGATCTGCTCGACACAGCCGAAGGCGTGGAGCCTCCCGACAGTCACTTCAGCACCAAGTACTGGATCGGCATCAACCTGCAAACCATTAACACAGAGCTACTAAAGGAACTGACGCAGAACTCGTATGAGATTGTGAAAGGAAAGTATTCGAAGAAGAGAAAATAGTCTTCAACTTTTCCAGTTGAAAAACGCTTCCAAAACATAATGCACCAAAAACATAGCAAAGAGAATAGAATATCACAATTTGTGACGACCTATGGAATTATGTCAATACGCTTTATGGAGCCCTTGTTATTTGCCGATTGAGAAAAAATTTCACATATATGTTAAACGTCTCAATAAAAAGATTATCTTTGCCACGTTTTCAAAAAAGACTAAAAGATGAAAAGAGTAACTCTCAAGACACTGGAACAAACAGACAACGTCAGCCTATACTCTATCTGCTTTGATGGCAATGCCATTAGCGAATATGAGGCTTTTGTGGAGAAGTTCAAAAACGATGCCACTCTTAATAATGATTACAAAAAAATCATATTAGCATTAGAAAAAATCGTTGCGGTTGGAGCGTTCGAACGCTTTTTCCGTCCAGAAGGCAAAATAAGCGACAGAGTGACGGCTCTATCTATCGACTCTCGTAAACTAAGATTATATTGTCTTCGTATATCCGACCAAATTCTTATTGTCGGCAACGGAGGAATAAAAAGCACTCGCACTTACGAGGAAAGCACTGAATTAAGCGGTTATGTGATGGATTTGCAAGAATTCGACAAATTACTTGCTGAAGCGCAGAAGGATGGCACCATAACTATCGAAAAAAATGTAATCACAGGTATTGAAGGAAAAGTATTTCAATTATCATAACAATTGATATGAACACAAGGATATTTTCACCCATTCTGCAAGAAGCGCACGACTCAATAACGCCACAAGAGCGCGCCGCTTTTGACTTGAATTTCAGCATTTCTGAGAAGATATATCAAATTCTGCAAGCAAAAGGCATGACCAAACGTGATTTAGCAAAACTGACCGGCAAAAAAGAATCTGAGGTATCAAGATGGTTCTCTTTTGGTCACAATTTCACTTGCAAGACAGTCGCTTTGATTCAACAAGCACTTGGTGTACCTATTATTGAGATTGCCAAGTGACGAATATTTCAATACATTAGTAAATGAAACGGCGCAAAATCATTATTATTTCTTTATTCTTAGTTTTGCTCTTAGCGGTATTAGCAGAACTTATGATTTATTTATCGGCTATGCTTGATGGTAAATACGCACTAACTGAAGCAACTTACTATGCTCACATTAACAGCTTGGCCGTTGCACTCGTCATAAGCGATATTACCATTTTAGGTCTTTTGATATGGGTTGTCAATAAAAAGTAATTTCCTTATATGAGAAAACATTTCTTCTGCACCCTCGTTCTCCTTTTCTGTGCAACCCTCTCTTTCGCACAAACGCCATCCGACAAGTCTGGCGCAGTCCAAGACACGGCATTTGACCGCGGTTCCAACATAGTTTTTCCCGAGATAACGCCGCAACTGGTGGACAACCTTGAACTTTTAGGACGCGTTTGGGGATTCCTGAAGTATCACCACCCGACTATTTCCACAGGTGCGTACAACTGGGATCACGAGCTTTTCCGGATGCTGCCCGGCTATCTGCAGGCATCCGACAACAAGCAGCGTGACGCATATTTGGCCAAATGGATTCTTCATTATGGTAAAATCCCCGTCAACAAAGACGTCAAACCCGTTGACACCAATGCGTTCATAAAACCGGATTTGGCGTGGATCAACCCGGACAAACTGTCTCCAAAGCTCTACAAAACACTGATGAATGTCTATCAGAACCGCAATAACGGCTATTACTATGTGACCTATTCATCCCTCTGGGTGAAGAATGCGCAGTTCAACAATGAGAATCCTTATGCAGAGATGGAGTGCCCCGATGCCGGATTCAGGTTGCTGACCCTGTATCGTTACTGGAATATGGTGTATTATTTTTTTCCGTATCGGTATATGATGGACACAAACTGGAACACGGTGCTGAAGGATCATATTCCTTCTTTCATTTTGGCCAAAGACAAAAAAAACTATTGGAACACTGTCAGGCATCTGATTGCCCTGACAGACGACACCCACGGGGCTGTTTGGTCTTCAAAACCGTCAAAAACGTCGGATGTGTACTATCCTCCGTTCAGGGTGAAATTCTTGCAAAATGACACCATGGTGGTCTCCTCCTACTGGAATCCGGACAAAATCGACAGTGCCGGGCCGCATATTGGGGATGTTATCACGCATCTTGACGGGAAACCTGTTTCCTGGTGGGTTGACAGCTTGTCACCCTATTATGCAGCATCCAACCACCGTGCCAAGCTCCGTCAGCTGACTTGGCATATTTGCAACGGTTCTGAACCGACTGTTAACATCACCTTTGTATCGGATGGCATTCAGAAAAAGACCACTGTTTCGCGATATGACTATGAAGAATTCGGTTTCGAATTCCTGACGGATAGTGTCTGCTATAAAGATTTGGGCGACAGCATTGGATATGTTTCTATGGATGACATCTCCGGAGAATGGGTGGGACGCATAGCAGACACCCTGCACACCACAAAGGGGCTGATTCTGGATTTGAGGGAGTATCCGAACGAGACTGTCAACTACAGATTATACAAGGTCTTGTCCGACAAATCGAGGCCGTTTTTCAAGGCCACATATCCAGATTTAAGCAATCCCGGTGCTTTTAACTGGTTTAAACCCAGTTATACCGGTAAAGGGAAGGATGCCTATGCAGGCAAGATTGTCATTCTCATCAGTGAGATGTCGCAGAGCCACGCGGAGTTTTGCGCGATGATGTACCGCACACTCCCGAACAGCATTGTTATCGGCAACACCACATCGGGCGCGGATGGCGATGTGGTGGGAATCCGGCTTCCGGGCAAGGTCTGTTCCTATTTCTCCGGAATCGGCATCTATTATCCTGACGGCACAGAGACGCAGCGTGTGGGCATCATCCCCGACATCTACGTCTGGCCCACCGCCCAGAGCATCCGCGAGGGCCGTGACGAATTGCTGGAGAAGGCATTGGAATGGTTGAAACAATAAGGAGAAACCTATTTGTTGTTTTCAACTGATTCTTGAAATCTGTGGAAAATAGTTATCTTTGCCGCAAAAATTTTCATTCTATGAAAAAAATCCTATCCATCAGCCTTTTATTGGCAGTTATCCTGTTCGGCAACCTCTCCGCCCAAATCCAGCACTTCACCTGGCAGGGCGTGGAACGCGAATACCTTGTACGCACCCCGGCTAACCATAACGGTACACTTCCCGTGCTGTTCTTCCTGCATGGTCTGGGTGGCAATATCTCCAATTACGACCAAGGCTTCAATTTTACCCAGATTGCGGAGGAGTATCATTGGATGATTGTGTTGCCGCAGGCTCTTGACCAAGGCATTGGCACTATGTGGAACGCCGGTCTGGCCAGCAGCAGCATTGATGACTCCGGTTTCCTGATGGCCCTCCTCGACTCGCTGACGGCACAATATCAGCTCGACACCGACAGTGTTTTCTTCGCAGGCATGTCTATGGGCGGCTTTATGACGCACCGTATGGCCATCGAGCACGGCGACCGAATCGCCGCGTGCGTGGCGGTCAGTGGACTGATTTCCAGTATGGACGCTGTCCAAACGCCCGTCGCGCCCATGCGGATGCTCCACATCCACGGCACCAATGACAACGTGGTGGGTTACAACGGTTACTCTACTGCTTTCGGTATGAACCTCGGTCTCGGGGTGGATGCTATTATGGACTACTGGCAGAATGCCAACGGTTGCACGGGCGAGCCCACTATAGACACGCTTCCCGACCTCAAGAACGACGGTCTGCGCTTCATCCGATACACCTACAACTGCGGCACAGACCTGCAACTGCTTAAAGTGGTGAACGGCGTGCACGACTGGTATCATAATTCCGCCCAATATGATGTTGGCTACAAGGAGGTTATCTACGAGTTCTGCACGGGACGCAGCCTTCCGTCAAGTGTTGAAGTCCGCGAGACGGAGCACTTGCAAGTGTGGCCGAACCCCACGAGCGGAATCCTCAACATCCAACTCACCAATCACAAATCACCAATCATCGAGATTAAGGTTTACGATGTGTTTGGAAAATTGTTGGATATTGTAGAGACTTGCTATGGCGCGTCTCTACAGACCGTACGGATTGATTTGTCCCGTTACCAAGACGGCATCTATTTCGTACAGGCGGGCAACGATGCGGTGACGAAGGTTGTGGTGGCACGTTGATATTTCCCCACAGAACTCGCAGATTTACACGGATTTTTTCTGCGTCAGTCTGCGAGTTCTGCGGGAAAAACCAAATAGACTTTTATATCATCATCTTCTCCAATCTCGTCCAGTCGATTTCCGGATGAGGTTGGAAGAAACGGTCGTGCCTCTCGGAACGGTACAACATGACATCTTCGGGGTTGATGTTCCATTGCGTCTCGTCTTCGGTGATGGCGACCAACAGATCCTCCGCCCCGTAACAGAGATACAAACATTCTCCGATGTGCTTTTTGAACAGCTCCGGCTTGCACCAGGCCTGCACCGTACAGGAGCAAAAGCATCCGATATCGTCCACCAGGTCACAAAGTACCTGTCGTGACACGCCACACGGGAAGGTTATGGCATAACTGCCTTCGCCGCGCTTCCAGAGCAGCGGCAGATTTTCAAGTGTACCCTCGTCCTCAGCCATATTGTCCAAAAGCAGTGTCTCCAACTGCTCGTAACCGGTCACATTGTCCAGCAAGATGAGGGTGGTGGTATCTATGGGATTGCGAAACCTTTCCTCTTGGATGGCGGCCAGTTGTCTGAACTGTTCCCTTTTGAGCAGTTGGTCTTTCAAAGCCCTCTTGCGCATAATTCGGCCATAAAACAGGGCAGCATAGAGGAAAAAGAGCGAGCCGCCGGCCATCAGCAGTATGATGAGATAGGCAAAGAAACCGGGCGACCAGGAGGGGTCAGACAGCTTTTCTTTAATGAAAAGAAAGGGTATCAGGGCGAAAATCACCGCTTGGAGTATAGATGCTACCCTGATAAACACATTGCCGTATTTCTCGAAAAACAACATGCTACTACTTTTTTTCAATTGCGGCACAAAAATAATCATTTCTTTGATATCGTTGTTGATTATTAAGATAGCAAAAAGACTCTTGCTCTTTTTACAAATAGATTTACAGCGGTTCAATCTTTAAAGATTTTTTTTTTTTGCTTTTTCAATCATGAAAGATTTTTTGTATTTTTGCAGACAAAAATAATGCCCTATGGAATCGCAGAATATGGAATATCTTTTCCAGATGTCACGTCGTAAGATTGAGGAGGTCAAAACGGATTTTTACCGCTCCCTATACTGGAAAATCAATTGGAACAATCGCTTAATCGGCATTAAAGGCTGCAAGGGGGTGGGTAAAACCACGATGTTGTTACAGCATATCAAGGAATCGATTCCGGATAAGAACGAGGTGTTGTATGTGTCTTTAGACAATATCTGGTTTGAGGCAAACTCACTGGTTTCATTAGTGGAATACCATTACACGCACGGGGGCTGTTATGTTTTCCTGGACGAGATCCATTATCTTCAGAATTGGCAGACTGTATTGAAAAATTTGTATGACGATTATCCTGATATGAAGTTCTGTTACACAGGATCTTCCGTATTGAAGATGGATGTTCACGGGAAAGATTTGTCTCGGCGCCAGCGCGTGTACAGCCTCCCTCGACTCTCTTTCAGAGAGTTTTTGGAGATGGAGGGGCTCTATAGCGGTCCTTCTCTCACACTACAGGATCTGCTTGATCGACACGTTGATATTGCTGCAGATATTGTATCTAAATTCAAAGTGCTGCCAGCTTTTGAGAACTATCTTCAATATGGGTGTTATCCTTTTTACAAGGAAGAAGGTGATGGGTTCTTATTACGTCTTCAGGATGCCGTTCGTATGACTCTTGAAAATGATCTGCCGCAGACTGTTGAAATATCCTTTTCCACAATCCAAAAGATCAAGCAGATGTTGATGATTCTTGCCGCGCGTGTGCCTCAAACTCCAAATATGTCATTGCTTTATAATCAGTTAGAGACAAATCGAGAGCAGGGATTGAAAATGTTGTATTTTTTGGAACAAGCAGGATTGTTGGCTTTGCTGACACGGGAAGGCAAAAGTTTGAAGCATCTTCCCAAGCCTGACAAACTCTATTTGGGTGATTGCAATTTGATGTATGCATTGAGCCCGCGTGTGGATACAGGGACGCTGCGGGAAACCTTCTTCTGCCAGCAAATGTGTACGGACAATGAGCTGCTGTTGCCTGCTGCTGGCGACTTTCTTGTTAACCGTAAATTCTTATTCGAAGTGGGGGGGCGAGGGAAAGATTTCAGCCAGATAAAGGATGTCCCGGATAGTTTTTTGGCAGTTGATGGGATTGAAATCGGCCATCACAATCGGATTCCATTATGGCTTTTCGGTTTTTTGTATTGAGGTTTTCAGCACCAGTCTGCTCAATCTTCGGAAAATTAATTTGTAACTTTTTTTATTTTCAGTTGTACAAACAAAAAAATTGTATATTTGCAACCGCGAAAAATATAAAATTACATAACATATGAAACGAGTGTACACTTTTCTCTCATTGGTCATGGCCGTTGTCTTAACATGCGCTGCGTCAATAACATACGCACAATGCGACAACGACACTTTCATTTACGGAGGCAAGAGTTCGGGGTCCTGCAAAAAGGGCATCGCTGTTGCAATCGGACAGCATGAAACGCCGACCGCCGCGTTAACCCTCCCCCATTTCAAGGGTGGGAACAAGGCCATGTGCCGCTACATCAACAAAACAAAAGTCTATCCGGTGAACCTGAAAAGCCAGCGCGCTTCCGGTACGGCTGTCGTCCAAGCCAAGGTCCTGGCCGACAGTACCATCACCGATGTCGAACTGGTGACCAGTTCCGGTTACAAAGAGATGGATGACGAAGCCGTCCGCGTGGTCAAGTCCTTCCCCAAAATGTGTCCGGCCACCCAAAGCTGCACCGCACAGGACATGATCCTGCAAATCCCGGTCACTTTCTCCATGGAAGAGGAAGAAGCCAAAGTCAAACTGGCTGAAACCAAGAAACAGGTCAGATCTATCGGACCCATCACCCTCTATTTCGAGAACGACCGTCCGGACCCGCGCACCAAACAAGACTACACCAGCACAGAGTACAAGGGCCTCTATGACAACTATATGAATCAGAGATCCAAATACATCACCGAAGCGGCTAACGGCTTGACCGGCAATGCCAAATCGCAAGCCGAGAATGAAGTCAAGACCTTCTTCGACGACTCCATCGCCACGGGCTACAACCGTCTGCAGAAGCTGACCGACGCCCTTGTGGAAGTGCTGGAAGCCGGCTACAGCGTCTCCTTCAACATCAGCGGCTTCGCCAGCCCGCTCAGCAACAGCGACTACAACATGCACCTCTCCTCCCGCCGTATCGAAAGCGTGCTCAACTACATGAAGCAAGCCAACGGCGGCAAGCTGGCTCCCTACATCACGGGGCAGAAATCCGGCCTGACCATCTACAAGAACCCGAAAGGCGAGGTTGCCCATGCTGAAACCTCTACCGCCCAGCGCGTCACGGTTTACGGTCTGCAGGCTGCTAAGGACAGAAGAATCGTCATCGACAATGTCCAAGTGAAATAACGGACATTCCGCTGAAATATAAAAGAGCCTCCGTTGGGAGGCTCTTTTTTTATTCGTTCTTTTTCAGATAAACATACAAATCCGCCGCTTTCTTCGGCCCGATCACGGCGGCCAACTCCAGCTCGGAAGCGGCTCGTATGCGTTTCAAAGACTTGAACTCCGACAGAAGCCGCTGCTTCAACACCGTCCCGATGCCCGGAGCAGCGTCCAAAACCGACGCGATGCTGGTCTTCGACCGTCGTTTCCGGTGATGCGTGATGCCGAAGCGGTGTACCTCATCGCGCACCTGCTGTAGCAACTTCTGCGCCTCCGACTTCTTGTCAATATACACGGGCAAATCATCGCCCACCTTATAAATATCCTCCAAACGTTTGGCAATGCCCACCAGCATCAGCCGGTCTTCTATATGAAGACTGCAAATCGCCTGATAGGCAGCATGGAGCTGCCCTTTCCCGCCATCTATCACAACCAGGTCGGGCAGCGGTTTCTCCTCCTCCAAAAGACGGTGATAACGCCGATAGACCACCTCTTCCATGGTGGCGAAATCGTCGGCGCCCACCACCGTTTTGATATTATAATGCCGGTATTCCTTTTTGGCGGGTTTGCCGTCCATAAAACAAATCATAGCGGCCACGGGATCCTCGCCCTGCGTGTTCGAGTTGTCAAAGCACTCAATATGGCGGGGCAGGGACTTCATGCCCAGCGCCTGCTGCAAAGCCTGAAGCACCCGCTGGCTCCGACGCTCGGGATTGACGAGATCCTGCCGTTTCTTTTTCTCCAACATGTAAAAATGGGCGTTGCGCACAGCCAGTTCCAGCAATTTGTGCTTGTCACCACGCTGCGGCACTGTAAAACTCCAGTCACCCGGTTCAATGGACGGCAAAAAGGGCACTATAACCGTAGGACAAAGGCCGTTCAAACGGTCTTTCATCTCTAAAACAGCATCCCAGAGCAGGTCTTCCCTGTCGCTGTCTAACGCATGCTCTATCTCCAATGTCTGCGCCTGCACGATGGCACCATCTACGATACGGAGGAAGCTGACGTATGCGCAACGGCCATCGTCCTCCATGCCGAACACATCGGTATCCGTCAACTGCGGGTTCACCACCACCGATTTGGCCACAAACTGTTCCAGCGACTCGATTTTCCGTTTCAGAACGGCGGCCTGCTCAAACTCCCAGCGTTCGGCACAGGCCATCATCTCCTCCTTGAGCTGGGCGATGACCTGACGTCGGTTGCCCTTTATGATCTCCACAATCCGCTCAATATTCTGCTGGTATTCCGCTGCCGTGATATTGCCGCAGCAGGGGGCCGGGCACTTCTTCAGCTGATACTGCATACAAGGGCGTTCCTGACGGACCAGCCGGCGGCAAGTGCGCAGCATGAACAGGTCGTTGATCGTGTCCAACAGGGCGTTCATGTGCTTCACGGAGGCATACGGCCCGAACAGGCGCATCTTGTCCGGCTCCTGATGGCGGGTCGGATATACGCGGGGAAACTCCTCCTTGGTCACGGCAATCCACGGGTAGGACTTGTCATCCTTCAGCATAATGTTATACCGTGGCTTGAATTGCTTGATCATGCTGTTTTCCAACAGCAGCGCCTCCCATTCCGTGTCCACCACCGTGGTCTGTATATCGCGGATCTTGGTCACCAGCATCCGTACCTTCGATGAATCGTGTTCCTTGGTGAAGTAGGAAGAGACACGCCTCTTGAGGCGCTTGGCCTTCCCCACATAGATGATTTTCCCCGTCTCGTCCAAAAAACGATATACACCGGGCTTTTCCGGCAGCGACTTCAAGATTAACAATACGTTTTCTGGGACTACTCGCATAGAGGGGTTATATTATGGATTTTAAATATCAATATTAATCTCAAAGGGGAAAATGCAGATGGCATACACTGCGTTTCAAAGAGATAGTGGTGAACTACGCAAACTCGTATTGCAGAATTGGAATGTTTAACGCATCCTCCAGTTTGCATATGGTTTCAAGAGATAGGTTCTCCTCCCCTTTCAACAGACGGGATATATATTGTGGTGAACATCCCATTCTCTCGGCAACATCCTGTCTTGAAAGATTTTGCCTTTTCATTGCCATGGCCGCTTTAATGGCAATTTTTCGGGAATACTTCAGCCAGCCCCTTACTTTAGCGTAATGGGCTCTCTCTTCTTCCACTCGCCATTCTGCGGAATCTTTTGTCTGGTATCGACTCAATCGATCAATTGCCTCGTCTAATGTCATGTTTCAAGTTCCTTTTTATAATCAGTGAAAATATCCTCATCAAACACACGCTCTTGTATTAGAAAATTCCGGACCTTCTCCATCTTTTCCAATTCCTGCAAAGTATGCTCTCTTTCCTGCATTGTCCGTGTTAATTTAATTGCGCCACCTGTAATGATATAAATACCCATACTCAATTTGATGGCATACAAACGCAACCAGCTTCTGCGATGAAGACGACCCTTTTCTTTTCCAAGCAACATCTCACTAATGCGATTGTTGTCCAGCGGACGGAAAAACTGATCAAGATTTGCTTCCGGAGAGATGTCCATGATGATACATGCCAATTCATCCCTATCCTCCATAGTTTGATAGATAGCATCTTCAATATTAGTAATTCTGAAATAGGAAATCAGATCATCAAAATTTTGTGTGAAAAAATCAGCCAACCAACCCGCATCACTCCATTGCGACAGCACCTTTTGGAGGGCATTTTCATTGTCCTTATCAAATCGAACGGCCCACAACCGACCATCATCCAATATTCTGTCAAAAGTCATCGTTTTATTCTTCACTAAAACATCGCTGCAAAGATACACTTTTTTCAATATTGCAACTTATAGGTTTCAATCTTTTATTCCTTGAGACTTTCTATTATAGATTTTATCCCCATAAAACAGATAAAAAGCAGCAGCAAGAGTCCGTTTGCAAGACAAAAAAAAGAAGCAAGTGCACTATTTATTTTCGTATCTTTGCCCATCAAAAAAAACAATATGAAAATAAAGGCCATGATATTCGCCGCCGGGTTAGGCACCCGGCTATACCCGCTGACCGCCAACCGGCCCAAGGCGCTGGTACGGATGAACGGCATCCCCCTGCTGCAGCATGTGCTGGACAAACTCATCGCATCCGGCATTGACAACATCGTCGTCAATGTGCACCATTTCCCCGACCAGATCATAGATTTCATCAAAGGGCATCCGTTCCAGGCCGACATCCGGATTTCCGACGAGCGTGCCTACCTCCGCGACACGGCGGGAGGACTGAAATTCGCGGAGCCATTTCTGGACAATTGCGATGCCATCCTGCTCTACAACACGGACATCATCACCTCGTTGTCGATTCCAGATTTCATCGCCCACCACAAAAAGAGCGGTGCTGATGTAACTTTGGCCGTCCGGAAGCGTATGACGCAACGATATTTCCTCTTCGAGGAGGAAGACATGCGTCTGTGCGGGTGGCGCAATCACGCTAACGGACAGGAGATTTCACCCCGGACACCCAGCCGACCTGTGGAGCTTGCCTTCAGCGGGATCCACATCGTGAACCGAGATTTCCTGAACCACATCCCCACTGTGGAGATGCTTTCGCTCACCCCGTTGTACCTGCAACTTGTCAACAATTTATACATAAAAGGCTATCAACACGATTTTGACGAATGGATAGACATCGGCAAGTACAAAGAATATCATAACATATTGTCTTAAAATTAATTACAACATACAAAAACCAACTTTCACCCTATTGTTATAAACAAATATTTTTAAAAATCAAGTTCATAACCTATTTTTTTTAAACTTTTTTTGTGCCAATTTTGCAGCGTAAAAAACCACCCTCTCAGGGGTCGTTCAACAAGCTGAAAAATAATCATATAATAAAAAAGTAGAGATAATGGTTGAGAAACTTACGAAAGATTTCCGTTCAGTATGGGGGAATTGTTTATCTACCATAAAAGACATTGTTGGTGAGGAAGCATTCGAGACATGGTTTGTGCCCATCGTGCCGGTTGCCTTGGAAGAGAACACACTAATCATACAATTACCGAGCCATCTTTACTATGAATCCTTGGAAGAGCACTATGTCAATGTGTTGAAAAGCGTCATCAAGAAGGAGCTGGGGCCCAGCGGCAAGCTGAAATACAAGATCATCATGGAGCAGCAGCCGGATCCCGCCCAGTCGCGCACCATCACCCTACCCTCCCACAACCGTCCGGCCGTCAGCAACCCTCCGACGCTGGCGCCCATCGATGTATATAACACCTCCAACAAGGAGATTCCGGACCCCTTCATCCTGCCGGGCATCCAGAAGCACAAAATACCCTCCAACCTGGTGGACACTCTGACCTTTGACAACTACGTGGAAGGCGACTGCAACCGTCTGGCGCGTTCGGCCGGTTGGGCCATCAGCAAGAACCCGGGGAAGACTTCCTTCAACCCGCTCTTCATCTACTCGGATGTGGGCCTTGGCAAGACGCATTTAGTCAACGCCATCGGCGTGCAGACCAAGATCAATTTTCCGGACAAGACCGTTGTCTATGTCAGCTCCGACACCTTCTACCAGCAGTATATCGAGGCCATCAAGACCAAGAACCTCAACGATTTCCTTTGGTTTTACCAGGCGGTGGACATGCTGATTATCGACGACATCCAGTTCATTGCCGGCGGGAAAGGCAAGACGCAGGAGGCCTTCTTCCACATTTTCAACTCGCTCCACCAGAACAACAAGCAGATCATCATCACGGCGGACAAGTCGCCGGTGGAGATTTCCGGCTTCGAACCGCGGTTGCTGAACCGTTTCAAATGGGGACTCACTGCTGACCTGCAGGTGCCGGATTTGGAGACGAGAATCGCCATTATCAACAAGAAGTTAGAGAACAACGGCATCACCTTCCCGAAAGAAGTGGTGGACTACCTTGCGCTGCGCATCACTTCGAACACCCGTGAGATGGAAGGGGCCATGATTGCCATCTTGGCGCAGGCGTCTCTCAACCACCGCGCCATCACCGTGGAACTGGCCAAAGAGATGGTTGACAAGTACGTGAAAACCAATGCAAAAGAGATCTCCATCGAGTACATCCAGAAGATCATCTGCGACTACTTCAAGATTTCCACGGAGGCCATCAACGCCCGCACACGCAAGCGCGAAATCGTACAGGCGCGCCAGCTGAGCATGTACTTCGCCAAGAAATACACGAAACTGCCTCTCTCGCTCATCGGAGCCTACTGCGGAAACAAGGACCATGCCACCGTGCTGCACGCCTGCCGCACCATCAACAACCTCTATGAAACGGAGAAGAAAATGAAAATGTATGTGGACGATATTGACAAAAAAATGAAAATTTGATTTTTTTGAATACCGTATTGCATTTGTATATATTATTGCTTATCTTTGCAGTCGTTAAAATTCTATCTGCAAAATGAAGAAAAGGTGGATATGTCAGCAATTACCCGACCCGGCGGTTGTCGAGCAGTTTGCATCCAAGCTCTCGATTGAAAAGCCGCTGGCTTCCCTTTTGCTTCAGCGGGGCATCAACACTGTGGAGGCCGCCAACGCCTTCTTCAACCCCGACATCAACATGCTGCACGACCCCTTCCTGATGAAGGACATGGACAAGGCCGTGAAGCGGCTCTCTACGGCCATCATCAACAACGAGAAGATCCTCGTGTACGGCGACTACGATGTGGACGGCACGTCCGCCGTGGCCCTACTCTACTCTTTCCTGTGCGAGATTATCGGCACCAACTACAAGCAGTTAGTCGAATTCTACATCCCCGACCGCTATTTGGAAGGCTACGGAATCTCCGACCAGGGCATCGAGTACTGCAAGGAGAACAACATCAACCTGCTGATTTCGTTGGACTGCGGCATCAAGGCAAACGACAAGGTGGCGCAGGCCGCGGCGTACGGCATTGATGTCATCATCTGCGACCACCATTTGGAGGGCGACGAGCTGCCCCCCGCCGTCGCCATTCTGGATCCCAAGCGCAAGGACTGTCCATACCCGTACAAGGAACTCTCCGGCTGCGGCGTCGGCTTCAAGCTCATCCAGGGCTACTGCCAGCACTACAAGCTGCCCGACCAGTTGTGGCTGTCGCGCATGGACCTGGTGGCCATCAGCATCGCCTCCGACATTGTGGCCATCACTGGCGAGAACCGCATCCTCGCCCATTTCGGGCTGGAGATCATCAACAAGTTCCCGCGCGTCGGCATCAAGTCCATTCTGGACCAAGCCGGCATCAAGCTCCATTTCCCCTTCAAGGAGGAGACCATCTTCTCGCGCGTCATCTCCATCTCCGATTTAGTCTTCTACGTGGGCCCGCGCATCAATGCCGCCGGACGCATGAAAAGCGGACGCGAGTCGGTGCGCCTCTTCATCAGCGAGGATGAAGACAAATCGGCCGACATCGGCAAGCGCATCAACACACAAAACGAGCAGCGCAAGGAGCTGGACCGCAACGCCACGGAAGAGGCCATCCACATGATCCGCGATTCGCACGAATACGTGAACCGCAAGAGCATCGTGGTCTATAACCCGACCTGGTTCAAGGGCATCATCGGAATCGTCGCCTCCCGCCTTGTGGAGGAGTTCTACAAGCCCACCATTGTGCTCACCAAATCCTCCGACGGCCTGATCACGGGTTCCGCCCGTTCCGTCAAGGAGTTCAACATCTACGACGGCATCGACTACTGTTCGGACCTGCTGGAGCACTTCGGCGGCCACAAATTCGCCGCCGGCCTCTCCATGAAAGAGGAAAACCTGGAGGAGTTCATCGAAAAGTTCGAGCAATATGTACACGACAACTTAGAGGAGCGTTCCATCATCCCGGAGATTTCCGTGGACATGCCGCTGGACCTCTCCGACATCACCCATAGTTTCCTCAACAACCTGAAACGGTTCGCGCCGTTCGGGCCGGGCAATATGGAGCCCATTTTCCAATCGCGCGGCGTGGTGGACGAGGGCGTGGGGCGCATAGTGGGCGACAAGCACCTCAAATGCCGCGTGCTCTATCCCGACAGGCCTGTGCAACCCATCGACGCAATCGCCTTCAACATGAAGGACAAGCTCGCCATCATCCAGAACAACAAGCCCTTTGACTTGCTGTACCATGTGGAGGAGAACGTGTGGAACAACACGGTGAATATCCAGTTGAATGTGAAGGATATGCGTCCCTGCGGCACCGCCGAATAACCATTTCCCGACATGAAAATTGCGGTCAATACGCGTCTTCTTTTAAAAGACCGGCTCGAGGGCATCGGCTGGTTCTCGCATGAGAGTCTCCGCCGTATCGTATGCCAACACCCCGAGCACCAGTTCTATTTCCTCTTCGACCGCCCGTTTGACGAGTCTTTCGTCTATAGCTCCAACGTGACACCCATCGTGGCCCATCCACCCGCACGCCATCCCTACCTCTGGTATCTCTTTTTCGAGATGGGGATTCCCTACCAGCTCCGGAAAATCAAGCCTGACCTATTCCTTTCCCCCGACGGGTGGATTCCATTGCATCTCAACCCAGACATCAAGGTGGTGGATGTCATCCACGATTTGAATTTCGAGCATCATCCGGAATTTATCAAACCCACTGTATTACGATACTACCGTCGTTTCTTCCATCGTTTCGCCCAAACCGCCGACCGCATTGCCACCGTCTCGGAATACACCCGGCAGGACATACACCAACTGTACCAAGTGCCATTGGAGAACATCGATGTGGTCTATAACGGCTGCAACGAACTTTTCCACCCTCTATCCGAGGACGAGAAAACGCATGTACGGGAAGCGTACGCCCATGGGTGCGACTATTTCCTGTTCGTGGGGCTCATCCATAAGCGCAAGAACCTCGACACCATCTTCCGCGCATTCGACCATTTCAAGGAGCGGACAGACAACGACATGAAGTTGGTGGTGGTGGGCGACAAGAAATGGTGGCAAGGCGATATTGAAGACAGTTACAACGCCATGCGCCACCGGGAGGACGTCATCATGCTCGGGCGGCAGTCCATGCCCGTGCTGACGCAGTTGACCAGCGCCGCCCGAGCATTGGTCTATGCGTCCCTTTTCGAGGGTTTCGGCATCCCCATCCTGGAAGCCTTCCATGCCGAGACGGCAGTCATCACCTCCAACGTCACCTCCATGCCCGAGGTGGCCGGCGATGCCGCATTATTGGTGGATCCCCATCACGAAGAGGAAATCACGGAAGCCATGCTTGCCCTCTGGCGGGAAAACGAACTCCGAAACCGCCTTATTGACAGAGGGCGCACACGCCGCGAATGCTTCAGCTGGCAGCAAACCGCCGACAAGCTCTGGCAAACCATCGAAGCGGCGGGAATGTAGCTGTCGGCGGTTTGCGGTTTAATTTTGGCTATTGGCCGTTAGCTATTAGCTGTTGGCTTTGGTCTTTGGTCCTTGGTCTTAGTTTCTTAACTTCTCAGTTCCTTAACTTCTCATTTTAACGCTTCAACAAAAAAGGAGCCGACACCTTCCGGTATCGGCTCCTTGGCTTTTATAATCGTATTAAACGTCTGACTATTTCTTCACGAAGGATTTCGTCACCACACCCTTCTCCGTGCTGATGCGCACAAAGTACATGCCAGCGGAGAGTTCATGGGCATCGACGACAGCCGTGTTGCTGTTCACCTCAACACTCTTCAACAGCTTACCATACACATCATACACATTCACACTGTTAATTGTAAATTGTTCATTGGTAATTGTAAACTGTCCGTTGTTCGGGTTCGGGTAGAGGCTGGTAGCCAACTCGTAATCGCTAATGCCGTCAGTTGCTGTGGTGAACGTCACCGTGTTGGAAGGATCGCTTTGGCCATCGGCGCAGTTGGCAACCACATTCACGGTGTAGGTCGTGGCCGGTTGCAAGCCCGTGAGCGTGTAAGGATGCTCATTGGCCGTAGCGGATGACGACTGGGCAGCATTCTCCTCCTTATAGATTACCGTCCAAGAGGTGACATTGCCGTTCTGTGCCCAATCGAGCACCACACTGTTCTTCGTTGTATTCGTGGCGGTCAGACCAGTCGGAGCGTTGCACGGATCCGGTCCAGGACCCTGGGCTTGCGTTTGGAAGGTGACAACTGTTGTCCAGTCGGAGGTGGCATCGCCGCAGTTGGCGCGCACACGCACATCATACTGTGTGCCAGCGGTCAGGCCTGTGATGTTGTAGGAGGTTGTCTGCGTCGGGATAGTATTGCCCCAAGTGTTGGAGCTGTGCAGCTTGTACTGAACATCCCAAGCGGTCTCCGTGCCGCCCGCCGTCCACGTGGCTGTAGCAGAAGTCTGCGTAATGGTGGCAGCTGCCACGGCAAGGCCCGTAGGCACGTCGCAGGTCGGAGTCGGAGGTACGATGGTGGTGTCTTCCTCAATAAGGACATCATCCATATACAAAGCACCTGAATTGCTCGGATGATACGACATGAACGCAACATAACGACCGTTACCCGTATAGGATGCAAACGAAACGGTATGAGGTTCAAAGGCTGTCGTAGAAGTATTGTAAAGGGTATCCATTGCAACAAAGGTGGTTGCATCCATCGGATTCGTCATGGCACCTACAATCAGGCCGATAGAAGTATAGGTCGAGGATCTGAATTGCACGGAAACTTTCACCGTGTTCATAGCATAGGTGGAGGCTATCTCAGGAGCAGCGACCAAAGAGTATGTACCGGCGGACGAGCCATAGAAATAGAGGGAGCGATTACCAGAAGAGTAGTATGTACCAGAAATATACGGATAATTGGCGCCATACGTACTATTCCATGTCCAGCACATCGGATGCGAATTTGTTCCTGTCGTCGTGTAGGAATCAAAGTTTTCGGCATGAGGCAGCGTAATGACATCACATTCCGTGGTAAACGTTGTCACTGGTGACCATGAGGAATAGGTGTTGTCAGAACAAAGAGTTCTCACATAAATGTCATACGTGGTGGCGGCTGTGAGGCCTGTCAAATTCACTGTGGCGGTGTTGGTGGGAACCGGAGTGCCGGAAGTGGGTGCCTGACCCTGAGCCACACACACATACTCCCAGTTGGCATCCGACTGCTCAGCCGGAATAATGGTAAAGGAGGCCGTGTTGGTGGTCACCGTGCCTACTGTAACCATGCTCGGAGCGGAGCAGCTTCTCGACTGGATGGAAAGCGAATCGATGATGGCCGGCGGATTGGTACCTCCACCTCCGTCGTTCGTCCACATGAAATAGAGACGCTTGTAAGTGTTGGAATAGGTTGCGCCGTCCAGTACTGTGCTGAAGAAGTCACCAGTCCCTTTGAGGTTCAGTTTCTGGACCAGTTCCACAGAACCAGCCGGTTTGTAAGTGGTGTCGGTAGGTGTCACACGCACACCCAAAGCTGTCGGAGTTATCGGTTCTCCGATATAGACTTTGAAGAAGTCGTATGTGGATTCACCCTGGCAAGCCCAACTGAAACTCAAATCAAATTCGGCAGCCTGCGGGAACTGAACATCGCGGTAAGCCCAAACCGTACCAATGGCTGACGAAGTGGTATAAGCTGCCGTTGCTCCGTTATCGTTCGACACGTAGAGGTGAGCATGGCTATCGCCCGTAGGTGTGCCAATATACCATTTGTTGGTGGCATTGCCGTTCACAATACCCCATTCGGCATTCTCCGTAGCATTGGAGAAATCGATGACAAACGGCACCTGTGCCGGATTGTCGGAAAGGGTGGCGAAACTGATCTTAACCCATTCGCTGTTACCTTCTCCGTTGGAGCATATTGTACGCACATAAAAGTCATAACCGGTGTTGCCCGTCAAGCCACTTAAGGCTTGCGTGGTGCTGTTCACCGTCTGAGCCTGCGAGTAGTCAGGTTCCTGTCCTTGAGGCACATACAACATCTGCCAAGTGCCTTCGTTCGGATCATCCGTCCAGGAAACCGTAGCGGCGCTGGACGTAACATTGGATGCGGTAACGGCGGTCGGAGCGCCGCAAGCCGGTGCGATGTCAATCGTGATGTCATCCAAATACATGTAATTATAAGCTCCTATCATTTCGCCACTACACAGGAAAGCGATATACTGGCCGGGGTTGGTCACATTCTCGAAGGTAGCGGAGAACTGCTGCCATGTGGAGGTGGTTGTCGGGGAGACCGTATCCACCGGCACAAAGGTGCTCACATTCGTCGGGTCGCTCATGACGCCCACCACCATGTTGTAACTGGAGCTGGACTTGTACAACCAGAATTTGACCTGCAGAGAGGAAACCGGATACAGAGAATCTATCTCCGGCATAATGGCCAGGTTATACGTGGTGGAACTCGTATAGAAATACATGGAGTTACCATTGGGATCATGCGAATAGGTAGCACTGATGTACGGATAGTGGCTCGTACCAGAGACGTATGTGCTTCTGCTATCCCAACAAGCCGGATATGAGGAGGAAGAGGCCGTTTCATTACTGAAGTCCTCGCTATACGGAATGGTGATCTTGCCACATCCCGTACGGAAACTCACGGTAGTCCAGTCGCTCAAGTCACCGGTGACACACAACGACTGCATCCGAACCTCATAAATCGTGTTGCTGGTCAGGTTGTTCAAGGTGTAAGGAGAGCTTTGGCCGGAACCGACGCTTGTCCAAGCCGTATCGCTGGCTTTCTTATATTCGATATTCCAGTCCGGCTCGCCGTTGCCGTCCGCCCAGATCACGTCGGCAGTGTTCTCTGTAATATTGACCACCATGACATTCGGAGCCACACAGGTAATCAAGCTGTCGCAAGCGGCCCCTAAAATCATGTTAGCTCTGTAGCTGTACGTACTTCCGGTAACAGCAGCTGTCGGATTCTGAGGGTCAATATTGTTTTGATCACTTTGGTAATAAACAGATTTACTTGTTGCGCTATGGGTTTTGAATATGTATGCAGTACCGTCATAGTCATCCGAATTGTCATCTATAGCCACCACAAGGTTATCGCTACCATTATAATGGAAGACAGAGTCGAAATTGAAGGTGTTCCAACCCTGCTGACAATTCATCGGACCGGTATAAACCAGATGCAGACTGTCTTTAGGAACATAATTGCTGGAGGAGGAGAACGTACTCTGCGGCGTATGGCCAAGGTAAATGTTCACATTGGTCTTGGAAGTCATCGGAGATGTATAACTGTATTCAAAAGCGATACTTCTCAAATCAGCAGAGCCATTCATTTCCGAACTTGAAATCAGCTGCTGTGTATAAGAGTAGTGGTAGTAATTACCAATCGGAACGTAGTAGCTTGTGCTGGACGTTGTACCTGCTATGGAGACTTCTCCACCGGCAAGGCACTTCGTGGAGAAGGTTTCCGTCACCCAACCGCTCTCGAAACCGTTGTCGCAGGCGGCCTTCACACGCACATCATACGAGGTAGTCGGGTTGAGGCCGGAAAGGATGTAGTTGGTGGCCGTGAGGCTGTTCACCGTAGTCCACGAATCCAGACCGTGCTCACTGTATTCCAACGTATAGTCGGTAGTAGTACCCATCGGACCGTCATTCCAAGAGACAAGAGCCGAAGTACCGGCAATGGAGGAGACCTCCAATTCGCTCACAGGCGAACAAATCGGAGCTCTATCCAACACCACATCGTCCACATACATGGAGTACAAGGAAGATGAGCCAACAAAGCGGAAGGCTACATGGCGGCCCGTTCCGGTGTAATTGCGGAAGAACACCGTATAAGGTTCCCATGTGCTGGCGGTCGTCACCGAGATCGTTTGCACCACATCGAACGTGGTATCCACAGCAGGATTACGAACCAAGCCCACCTGAATCTGAGGTGCAATATTCGAACCATACAACCAGAAGCTCACCTGAAGATCACTAACGTTGATCGTTTCATTATTGGCATCCACATCAGCAATCCGAGGCAGCATAGCATATTCATGCGCATAACTGGCGGCAGTGCTGCCATAGAAATAGAGGGCACCAACACCGGAATGATGCGTGGATGAAATATACGGATAGAGAGTGGTGTTGGTGTTCTGCAGACTTCTGGTCCAGCACTGCGGATAATAGGCCGTACCCGTTCCACCGTACACGTCAAAAGAATCGCCATACGGGAAAGAGGAAATCTCACCACATTCGGTGGTGAAGATACTGTGCACCCAAACACCTGTATCGCCGGCACAATTGGCGCGCACATACACTGTATAATGGGTACCGGAGTTGAGGTTGGTAAGGTTGATGGAGTTGGTGTAAACCGTATGCATCTGGTTGTTGGCAACCATGTCGGCAATGGTGAGACCAGCCGGAACGGCCACCACGTCAAATTCGCTGGCGGTTCCGCCGTCCCAAGTCACATCGGCAGTAGTTTGCGTAACCGCACTCACCGTCAAAGCCGTAGGCGGGAGACATGCAGGAAGCACATCCAGCACCACATCATCCAACGACATATACATTGCAGTAGTGTTGTGGTCGTTGTAGCAGGCGAAGGCAATGTAGGTGCCGTTGCCCGTATAGTTGTTGAACGGAACATGGAACTCTTCCCATGCGTTGGTCATCATCGGCGACAACTCGGCCACTTCCTCGAAAGTGGTGTAATCCTGCGGGTCAGACATCACACCCACTTTAATAAAATAGGTAGCGGATGTTTTTCTCAACTTGAAGGAGAGCATGGTCTGGTTGATGGGCACTTGCGTCACATCGATGGTGGGCAATGTCGCTACGGAATAGTATAAACTCGTACCGTAGAAGTAGAGGCAGCGGGTGCCGGAGGCCGGCGTAGTGGTGTAAAGGTACGGATAAAGCGTGGAGGTATAATTGCTGTTGATATGCCAGCATTCCGGATATTTTCCGGAACCGGAAACCGTATAGCTGTCGAAATTCTCAGAGAAAGGCAGCGTCGCAATCATCGTACACTCCGTGGTGAACGACTCGACTTTCCAGTCACTATTTTCATTTGCGGAGCAGACGCTTCTTGCACGCACCGTGTAATCCGTGTTGGGGGTGAGACCAGTCAAGGCAACGGGAATGCTGCTGGTATTCACCATACCCAGGGAAGTCCAGACAGTGTCATCGTCACTCTTGTATTCCACCTCCCAGGAGGTCTCCGTGCTGCCGGCAGCAATCTGCACATCGGCCGTCACGTCCGTCACATGGTTCACCACCACGTTCGGAGCCGCACAGGTGACTGTGTTGTCGCAACCAGCTCCAAAAATCATGTTATTCATATTTGATAACGTACTTCCACTAATACTACTACCAGTTGACGATGTGGCAGGAGTCTGGGGATTAACATCGTAAGTGTCACTATAATAATAAAGAGCTCTCGTACTACCTGCACTATGTCCTTTATATACATAGCTGGTACCATTATATGCATTGGAGTTGTCATCCACAGCCACAACAAGGTTGTCAACACCATTATAATGGAAAATAGAGTCAAAATTGAAAGTATTCCAACCCTGCTGACAGTTCAGCGGACCGGTATAGACCAAGTGCAGACTGTCAAAAGGAACATAATTGCTGGCTGCCGAGAAAGAACTCTGGGTTGTGTGTCCAAGATAAATGTTCACATTTGTCTTACTGGTCATTGCCGTCGAATAACTATATTCGAACGAGATGCTTCTCAAATCCGCAGCACCAGCCATTTCCGAGCTCAACACAATCTGTTGGGAATACGTGTATTTCCAATTGTTGTTTGCTGGAATGGTATATAATGTTGTAGAACTAGTACCTGTAACAGGAACCTCAACACCGGCAATACAACCCGTGATGAAATGTCCATAAGCATAACCGGCATTAGAGAGCGGGCAGTTGGATGTCACACGCACCTCGTAGGAGGTAACCTGTGTAAGACCGCCCAACAGATAGTTGTTTTCATTCACCGTGACCGGTGTCCACTGGTTTTGACCCTGTTCAGAGTACTCTAATGTGTAGGAGGTCTGCAGCTCGCGGATACCCGGCTCCCAAGTGATGTAGGCAGAAGAACCAGCCACATTGCTGACTTCAACATTCCGAGGAGCAAAGCAAGAAGCGATATTGTCCACCACAATCGTGTCCACATAGAACTGATAGGCGGTCGAACCCACATTGTGGTATTTGAACGCGATATAACGGCCGGTACCCGTATAGCCGTCAAAGAAAGTGGTGTGTTCTTCCCAAACATTGGCGGCAGAGGGAGTGAAACGATCCACCAACTCGAACGTAGCGGGATCGTACGGATCCGTCATCACACCCATCTGGATTTGCTGGCCTGCCGTATTGGTCCGTCCTTTGAACACCATCTGAAGTCCCGTCAAGCTTATGTTGGAGGAGATAGGACTCATAACCGCATATTGGTCATTCTGGTTCATTGTGGTGAAATAGAGGAAATTATCTGTATAACCAGTGAAATGTGTCACCATCGGCACATTATTATAGGAGAACGACATGGTGGTCATACAGCTCGGGCGTTTTCCGGAAACATCTGCCGTAAAGTCATAAACGATAGGCAGTGTAGTGTGTTCGGCACAGGTCGTCTTGAAACGAAGTCTGTCGCTCCATGCGGTCGTCTCGTTGCCGCACACGCCACGGATGTAGAGGTCGTACTCGGAATCGGCGTTCAGCTGGAGTGTGAAGGGATTGGTGGTGGCGATGACATACGACATCTGCACAGAATCCACATCATAACCAACGGTGTCAACGGCAATTTCCCAAGAGTTGGCGTTGCCAGTCCACTCCAACGTGATACCGCTCGGGGTCACATCGGTGATTCTCAAGTCTATCGGACGACGGCAGGTGGGAGCCTGTTTCACCTCCAAATAATCCAGACAGAAGGTGTTGCCGGCAGAAGTGGTGCGACCGTCAGACAGAATTGCGATATGGCGGCCCGTACCTGTGTAATTGTCAAAATAAACTTCGGCAAACTTCCAATAGTTCATCATATCCGAGACCACTGTGTCAACCGGAACAAAAGAGGTGAGGGTGCTGTCATCATCCATCACACCGATGATTAATTTGCCATCCGGATGGGTAAAATGGACATAATCAAACGACAGCATCACCTGGTTCATATTGACAGTACTCTCAACAGCCGGAAGCACGATGTAAGAATAGTCTGCCGTCGTGCTGTTGATGTACATGGAGTTGGCTCCACTGGTATGGTTTGTGGCGTAGATGTACGGTTTGTTGGCAACGGCGGAAGCATTGGAAATGAGCTTCCAACATCTCGGATAGGTGCCCGTGCCGGTACCGTCATTCTCAAAGTCCTCCACAAGAGGAAGAGACACTTCCGGCACACATTCAGTACGGAAAATGTCTTGTCTCCACTTGCTGTACTCATTGCCGCAATTGGCACGCACATACGAATAATATACGGTATTAGGGGTGAGGTTCAAATAGGTATAGAAAGTGTCTGTCGCATTGTCGTAAGGAGTTGTCATGCTGTCAGGCTCCACATTCGAGGTTGTCAGAAAAACATCCCATGCGGTCTCTGTGCCGCCCGTGGTCCAGGAGACAACAGCAGAATAAGGAGTGATGTTGGAAGCCGTCAGATTGCCCGGCTTGGGACAAGACACGAATGGTGGCGCAAACGTATAGGTTCTACCCGAAGAGGGATTGTTTGTAGCATCCAAAGTCTTTGAAAAGGTAGTGGCCGTAGTGGAGAAGGTTGGATTATTCCAATCGGTGAGCGCAATAATCTTCTCATTAGCCGTATATTCGCGAATAAAACAATAGACTGTTTTAGATGCGGTTACAGTAGATGTGCCATAACAGAATTGGATGGCATTGTTTTGTTCGTAAATCTTAACCTGAAAATTATAGGTGTTGCCACTAGAATATGTCTCGAAATTATTCCACTCGACAGTAAGCACACGATTCGGTGCTGTACCCGTAACTTCATATTTCAAGACACCATTGCGCGTATGCAAGTCATGGCCTAACGGACATAATAGACTGTAATTCGTTGTTGTCGGAGGTGTTAAAGATGTATATGATGCGTTCAACGAGATGTAACCATTAGTACATACGTAGATATTACTCCCCGACGTAAAGGTCGCATTTCCCAACGAAAAAGTGAAAGGTAGCGCAATTGTCGCATAACCGTCATCTACACTCGAAGCGGACAATGCAGTTGCTGTAGAGCCCAGCGGAACATAGGTTTCCAGTGATGACGAACAATCATACTCCGTCAAACTAACCTGGGCATTGGTCATTGCCATTGTAAAGCAGCAAAGAGCCATTAAAATTAAGCGAAAAAGGTTTTTCATAGAATAAAATATTTAATGATTATATTTGATGAATTAAAATCTTATGTTGATAGGTACAAACAATCATATTTATCTTTTTAAAAGTGCAAAAGTATAAAATTACTTTCATTCAAAACGACCATGTTAATAATGTTGGTTTTTTTATTGGGAGTTGGGAATTAGGCTTTGGCCTTGTGTTAATGCCTGAATAAGGTTGACCGTTTGCCCCATTCTTTTTGCTTAATTTAGTTGGTTTCATTTTTTTTTCAACCGTTTAGTTGCAGAGTCTGATGTCACGGCCCCCGGGGGCCGTGACATCAGACTCTGCAAAAGTAAAATTTTTTTCGAACTGCGCGGGGGACATCCTCTTGAGCGTAATGTGGGGCTTCTCATTGTTGTAAAGAGTAACGGCACGGTCAACCCCGGCCAGGAGCTCTTCATAGCTGCTGATGTGCCAATGCGCCAGATAGTTGTTCTTGATTACGCCGTTGACTCTCTCTGCCTTCCCGTTCTCCCACGAATACAGGCACATGCTGTTCTTGAGGTGGTGTTCCCCTGTCAGTTCCAGAAATTTCTTGGAATAGTACTGTCCACCGCCGTCGGAGTGGAAAATTAATCCGTCCAGGGGATCTCCCTTCCGAAATTTGACCGCCATCTTCAACGCGGGTATGACCGTGTCTTCTGTGAAAAGCCTTTGCGACACACTGTAGCCTACAATCATTCGGGAGAAAGCATCCACAATGAATGTTATGTAGTAGAACCTCCCATTGACCGCGATGTAGGTTATATCGCTCTGCCACACCTGGTTGAGCCGCGTTATTATCAGGCTTTGTAGCAGATTCGGGAAGCGGATGACCCCGCTGCTGTCCGTGGTGCGGCATGGGTTCACCGCGCGGGCGGATGACAGGTGCAGCTCGCGGCAGTATTCCTCGAATCGGTCGCGTCCGATGCCTTCGGGGCGCATCATGTAGTAGATGTCGCGCACGCCCATGGTGGGATGGTCGGCACGAACCTGTTCCACAATCATGCCCACATAGGCAAGCTCCTCCTTCCTGCGGTCTTCCGCCGCTCGGTGTTGGTGGACCGCCTGCTTGCTGATAGCCAGAACCTTATACATCGCATTCATTGAATATGGATAATCCTTCATATGTCTCCTGAACCATTGGATGGTTGGGTGGAAAATTTTTTTTTGATGTCCACCTGGTAGATTTCCTCCGCCAAGTCAATCATCTTATCTTTGAAGTCTATCTCTATCTGCTTCTGGCCGACGATGCGCTCCAGCTCCGCCACTCGCTTCTGCAACTCGATGATCTTCAGCGTGTCACTTTCCGTCTCGACAATCAGTCTCTCTTTTTTTTGCTGCATACTTCCATATTTTTGACGCCACAGGTCTATGCTGCGCCTGCGGACTTGGTATTGGCGGCAAATATCGCCAATTTTTGAAATGCCGCTCTCTATTTCCAGGACTTTCTTTCTTTTGAAACTTTCGCTGAAACGCCGCCTGATGCGTTCCTCTTTTGTTAAATTCTCCATGTTGACTTGCTTTGGTTTTTTAGACTGTTTTTATACCATAGGCGGTCAACTTATTTCAGGCATTGACATGGCTCGTGGCACCATGAATGTTTGGAGATTCCGCTCTACGCTATCGCGTATCGCGGAATGGTGCGTGCCAACCAAGACAAGAAAGCGGCGGCACAAGAATTTGGATTTCGGGAAAGGCCTTCTGCCGCCGCATGGTCCGCAAGTGCGATGTGCACCATTCCGCCAGCGACGACAGGAGCGGCGGAATCTCCCCACTTCCCGACAGGGACGGAAGCCTAGTAGAATCCAATGAGAAATTAGGAATAATCTTGCGTTTCGCAGACGAATCTGTGTCATCCGCACGGCTGCGCGGACAACGGGAACTTCAACAAAAAAGGAGCCGACGCCTTGCGGCATCGACTCCTTTGGATAATATGCTTGTATAAAGCGTGCGGCTACTTCTTCACGAAGTTCTTCGTCACCACGCCCTTCTCGGTGGTGACGCGCACGAAGTACATGCCAGCGGAGAGCTCTCTCACATCAAGCTCCACTGTATTGGCATCCGCTTCTATCGTCTTCAGCAATTTACCATACACATCATAAACCTGAACATTGTTCATTATTAATTGTTCATTATTAATTGTAAACTGTCCATTGTTCGGGTTCGGGTAGAGGCTGGTGCTCAGTTCGTAGTCGGTGATGCCGACACCGGATGTAGTGAACGTCACCAAGTTGGACACGCCGCTCGGTCCATCGTCGCAGTTGGCGACCACGTATGCCTGATAGGTTGTGGCCGGCTGCAGACCCGCGAGGGTATAAGGATGCTCATTAGCCGTAACGGTGGGCCACTGGGACGTGCCCGATTCTTGATAGTAAACCGTCCAGGAGGTGGAAGTGCCGTTCTCCGTCCAGTCGAGCACCACGCTATTGGTACCCACATCAGTGTAGTTCAGGTTGGTCGGATCGCTGCACGGTTCCGGTCCCGGGCCCTGGGCTTGTGTCTGGAAGGTCACCGCGCTGGTCCAGGCAGAGGTTTCGTTGCCGCAGTTAGCACGCACGCGCACATCGTAGAACGTGCCGGCGGTCAAGCCCGTGAAGTTGTAAGTACGGACCGTCAGCGGGATAGCACTACCCCAGTTGCTGGCGTTGTGCTGCTTGTACTGGAGGTCCCAAGCCGTCTCCGTGCCACCTGCGTTCCAGGAAGCCGTGGCCGTGGTCTGCGTGATGGAGGACGTGGGCACAGTCAAGCCCGTAGGCACCGGACATGCGGGCGGCGTGGGCGGCGTGGCATTGCTGTCCAACTCGATAATCAGATTATCCATCATAGCATAATACGTGCTTCCACCCATTAAACCATGCTTAAAGGCAATATAATGGCCTGCTCCCGTATAGTTGGCGAAGCTCACCTCACGGCTTTCATACGTTGCCACCGAAGAACCCGGATAAACCGTGTCAACCGCCACAAAGGTATTGGCGTCCATCGGATTCGTCATCACACCCACTTGCAAAGCACAAGTATAAGACGTACCTGACAAGCCTCTGAACATAAACTTGGCCTTCAATGTATTGACCGGAATGGAGGGGGCAAACTCCGGCGTAATGGCAATATTGTACATGGTGCCTGTTGTGAAGAAGTACAGACCCGCTGTGGATCCATTGTATGCATAACTGGCATGGCAATATGGACGGTCTCCACTCGAATAGGTGTTGATCTTGCTCCAGCAGTTCGGATAGGCGGTCGTTCCCGTGCCGTAATTGTCGAAGTTCTCGGTATAAGGCAGCTGGCTGATGGCGTCGCACTGGGTGGCACCTGTCGCCTTTATACTCCAGGAGCTCACGTCGCCGCTACCGCAGTCGGCCTGCACGTAGAAGTCATACGTGGTGCTGGCAGACAAACCTGTGATGGTGGTGGTCGGCGTGTTATGCACCTGCACGGTAGTACCTGTACCTTGCATGTATCCGGCAGGGCCGTATTCCACTATCCAGTCGTGGGCAGTACCCGTCTCCGTCCAACTCAACGTCACAGAATTCTGGGTTGAAGTGGAAACCGTCAGATTCTGCGGTCTCGGACAGGTCGGAATTGTCTCCAACAGAATATCATCGATATAGACGGAATAGGTGCCGCTCGTATTCGTCAGTTTCAACGCCACATATGCGCCCTGTCCCGTATAGCTGCTCAGGCTCACCTCTTTGGGCTCGTAAGTACTCGTAGCAGAATTGTTTACGGCCGCAATCGGCGTAAACGTAGTCTCATCCAACGGATTAGTCATCACACCCACCGTAATCGTAGAAGTAATGCCGCTGGTGGAGCGCATCCAGAACGAGAGCTGCAAAGTGTTGATGGGGTTAGCTGTAACATCCACAAACGGAAGCACCGCAATATTATAGGTGGCTGTACTGGAATAGAAGTACAAACCGGCATTTCCGCTATGAGGATAGGTGGTATTCACATACGGATACGTTGTAGTGGAATAGTCGTTCAAACGGCTCCAACAGCTGGGGAGGATAGCGGCTCCAGACCCCATATTGTCGAAATTCTCCGAATAAGGTATGGTCACAGCATTACAGGCGGTTCTTGCAGAAGCCTTCGCACTCCAGCTGCTCATGTCACCACCACCACAATCCGACTTCACATAGAAGTCATACGCTGTGTTGGCGGCCAGACCCGTGATGGTGGTTGTCGGCGTGTTCTGCACCTGAACGGTGGAACCCGTTCCCGGCGTGAACCCGGCAGTGTCATATTCCACAATCCAATTGTAGGCCGTACCCATCTCCGTCCAGCTCAATGACGCGGAGTTCGTAGTCACATTGGTAACCGCCAAATCATGCGGTCTCGGGCAGCTCGGTATCAGATCCAGACGAATGTTGTCCACATAACCGGAGTTGTAGCTTGTGGCCGGTCTCGGGGCCATCAAAGCGATGTATTCGCCCGTTCCCGTATATTGGTCGAACAGCACATCATAGCTGGCATACGTATTTGATGTCGTCACAATGGTATCGATTGGCACAAAGGTACTCTTGTTGGTCGGATCGGTCATCACACCCACCACTAACTCGAACGTGTAGGAGGAATTATTTCGTGCGTCGAAAGAAAGCTGAAGGGTGCTCATGGCATTCGTACTGACATCCACTTTCGGCAAGATGGCAATCTGGTCATCATACGTTCCAGCCGTGATATACGTGTAGAAGCGTATGGAGTTGCTTCCCGAATAGGCGGAGGCGCTACTATTGTACATAATCGGATAGCCCGCATAGCTCGTTAAGGTTCCGTTGTTGAGATAGCTCCAGCATAACGGCAGGTTGTTCGTAGTTCCCGATGTGGAACCTGTGTAAGAATCGAAGTTCTCCGTGAACGGCAGCTGCGCAATCGGAAGACATTCTGTGGAAAACTCCTTGACCACCCAGTCGCTCACATCGTTGCCGCCACATTCGGAGCGCATACGCACCTTGTAGGGCGTGCCCGGGGTGAGGCCTGTCAGGGTTGCAGGACTGCTGGTCTGGGTGCCAGCCGTTGTCCACGTGGCCGCTCCATCGACTTGATACTCCAAGCTCCATTGGCTTTCCGTGTAACCCGGGGCCCAATCAATGGTGGCCGTCGTAGTGGTGATATCACGCACATACACATTCGGAGCGACGCAAGTGGCGTTATTGTCACATCCGCCACCGAACTTGACATTGCTGCGGTTGCCGGAAGAGTAACTGCTGGCTGCCGGAGGATTGCTCGGATCGGGATCAGTAGAGTCACTATAATAATATATTGAGCGGTAATTGGGACTCGTGGAATGTACTTTGAACACGTACGCTGAACCACTGTATCCATCAGAATTATCGTCTATAGCCATTACCAGATTGGAAGTTCCATTGTACTGGAATGGAGTTTGGAACACAAACGTATTCCATCCCTGCTGGCAATCCAGCGGACCTCTATACACCAGCGTCATACCCGAGATTGCAATGTAATCCGTTGTGCTTGTAAATGTTGACTTGGTCGTATGGCCCAGATAGATGGAGACTTCCGGTTTTCTCGAACCGTCTGAGTAAGCATATTCGAAAGAGACACTTCTTAATGTGCCCGCTCCACCCATTTCGGAAGCCAGATAAATCTGTTGGGTATAAGAATAGCTGAAATAATTGTTGACAGGCAGATAGTAGCTGGTCGTAGTGCCGTTGCCTATCTGGATTTCCCGTTCAACCAGACATGATGGTGTGGCGAATTGCGCCGTAGCCCAATAATTGCTCGAGCTGCCGTCGGTGCAGTTGGCCTTCACCCTCACATCGTAGTTTGTGTTTAAAGTCAGGCCGCCCAACATGTACGGGGAGGCTGTCACGCTATAGGATGCCGGAATCCAGTTGTTCGTGCCGTGGACTGCATATTCCACCGTGTAGGAGGAAGGTGTTCCGAACATGCCGTCATCCCATGACAGCAAAGCGGAGGTGGCGGCCACCTGGCTCACCGTCAGGTTACGTACAGGCGAACAGGAAGGAGCCACATCCACCATGATGTTATCCACATAGCCGTAGTTGTAACCGGATGCCGGTTTCGGAGCCTTTATCGCAATGAAGTTGCCGGAACCCGTAAATTGGGCGAACGAGATTTCGTACGAAGCATACGTGGTTGATGTAGAGCTGATGGTCTGCACCGGCACAAAGGTAGTCATGTCGGACGGATTGCTCATCACACCCACCACCAGTTCAAATGCGTATGAGGTGCTGAGAGCCCGGGCGTCAAACGACATCATCAGATTGCTCCACGGATTGAGCGTGACATCAATCGGAGGCAGGATGGCCACCTGATCATCATACGTTCCAACCGTGGTGTAGGTGTAGAAGCGCAAAGAATTGCTGCCGGACGCCGCATACGAGGAGCTGTTGTAGATAATCGGATAGCCGGAATAGCTCGTCGAGGTGCCATGGTTGTAGTTGGCCCAGCAGGATGGGAGATTGTTCTCGCTGACAGAAGTGGTGGTGGCACCCGCATACGAATCGAAATTCTCGATAAACGGAAGCGTGGTAAATGCCTGGCATGGTGTCTTGAAGGAGGTTGAAATCCATTCGCTGTAACCCAGTCCGTTGGAACATACCGTGCGCAAGTAGGCATTGTACTGGGTGTTCACATTCAGAGAGCTCAACGAATAGAGATTGCTTGTGACCGTTTGTGCCTGCGTAAAGTCCGGCGTCTGGTTAGCCGGAACCACCAACAGCTGCCAAGAACTCTCCATAACATCATCCGTCCATGACAGATCTGCGGAAGTGGGTGTCAGGTTGGAGACCTGGAAGCTGGTCGGATTCGAACAGCTCGGGGCCACATCCAACATAATGTTATCCACATAACCATAGTTGTACCCGGAGGTCGGTTGCGGAGCTCTCATGGCGATATAGCTGCCCGTACCCGTATATTGGTCAAGCAAGACACCATAATGGGCGTATGATGTTGAGGAGGTGTTAATGGTGTCAACTGGCACAAAGGTGTTCATATCGGACGGGTTCGTCATAACACCTACTACCAACTGGAAGGTGTAAGAGGTAGAGTTGGCGCGTGCGTCAAACGAGAGCTTCAGCGTATTCAAGGGGAGGGTTGTAACATCCACCAAAGGCAGGATGGCAACTTGGTCGTCATACGTTCCTGCCGTGGTATAGGTGTAGAAACGCATGGCATTACTGCCGGAAGCTGCACTCGAGGAGCTGTTGTAAATGATCGGGTATCCGGAATAGCTCGTCGAGGTGCCATGGTTGTAGTTGTCCCAACAAGAAGGCAGGTTGTTCACGCTGACTGAAGTGGTCGTGGAACCCGCATACGAATCGAAGTTCTCCGTGAACGGGAGTGTAGAAATAGCCACACAGGCGGTGCGGAATGAGCCGACTTCCCAAACGCTGTTCTCGCCGTTGTTGCAGTGTCCCTGCACAAAGACCTCATACGGGGTGTTGCCGGTGAGGTTCGTAAGCGATATGGTCGGCGTTCCATAGATGGTTTGCGGAGTTTCCAAATTCGGGTTGGTGACGGAACCGGCAGGGGCAACCACCACGTTCCATTCCACCTCATCTCCACCAGGTGTCCAAATCACATCCGCCGAAGTGGCCGTGATAGAGGAAGCCACCGCATGAACATTCTCTGCATGCAGACAGTTAGGGATATAATCGATTTGCACATCGTCCAAATACATATAATTGGTAATCTTCGGCGAACGGAATGCCACATACTTGCCATTGCCTGTGTATCCGCTGGTACGGATCTCCGCATTCTCGAAATCAAGGGTGTTGCCAGACGGGGCAAACGTGCCCACGGCTGTGAACGTGCTGTAGTCGTTCGGGTCGGTCATAATACCCACCTCGATGAAATGAGGGCTGGAAACAGAATTCCTCCGTGCTTTGAAACGGACAAGCAGGCTATCCATTCTCGTGCCATCGTCGAAACGCGGACTGGCCAGATACGCGTAATAGGCGCTTGTCGTATAGAAATAAACGGAGTTGGGACTTGATTCGCTGTATGAAGCGTAAAGATACGGATAAGCTGTCGAGTTGTTCGTGTTCCTTGTCCAGCACGGCACCATGGCGCCCGTGGCAGCGGTCGTGCTGTCGAAGTTCTGCATATACGGCACCGTGATGGCCGCACACTCGGTTTCAGCGGTCAGCTCCCGCCACACGCTGTAGTCTCCGCCGCCGCAATCCGAACGCAGACGGATATCATAAAGCGTGTTGGAAGTCAGACCCGTGATGATTTGAGGCGAGGTGGCACCCGGCACCTGGGTCCAGTTGACATCATTATCCGCCTTATACTCAAGTTCCCAAGAACTTTCCGAACCACCAGGAGCCCACGTCACCTCTATGCTTTCGTGGTCACGGTCGGAGATATAGGCATTGGGCTTATAGCACGTCACGGTGCTGTCACACAGCGTAAGGAACTTGATGTTGTTACGGTAATAGGTACGTCCACTGGCCGTCGGAGGACTTTGCGGACTGGGGTTGGTGCTGGCATTATAATAATACAAGGTCCTATAGTTAGGACTTTGCGTCTTATATGCGAACACATACGAAGTGCTGGAAGCGGCATTGGAGTTGTCATCCACAACAACCACCAAATTGCTTGTGCCATTGTAGTGGAAAACGGAATTGAACACGAATGTGTTCCAACCCATCGTACAATTCAAATTGCCGGAATACACCAATTGCAAGTCACTATATGGCACCCAGTCGGTGGTGGAAGAAAACGTGCTCTTTGTGGTGTGGCCTAAGTAGATGTTCACATTAGATCTGGATGTCAAAGCTGTAGCATACTTGTATTCAAATGCAATGCTCTTGATATCCATCGGTGTACCACCCAATTCGGATGCCAAGAATATCTGTTGCGTATAGGAATATTTGTAACTGGAACTATTGTACACCGGAATATAGTATGTAGTGGCTGCACCATCGGTGAACTCCACATCGGAGCTGCTGTAACAAGAAGTGGTGAACATACCCGTCGCAACTTCCGGAGTGCCATTGGAACAGTTGCGGTAAACACGCACATGGTACGGGGTCTGCTGGGTCAAACCCGTAAGCATCACATGGGTTCCAGTCACGACCTCCGTGTTCCATGTGACGTTGTCGCTGGTATATTCCACGGTATAGCTACCGTCGCCATACTGTGAATCCAGCCATGACACCATAACCGAGGCACCGGAAATCTGGCTGAACGTCAGATTCATGGGAGCGGAACAAAGCGGAGTGGCAGCCACCATCACCTCGTCCACATACATATAGGTCATCACCGTGGACACCGGTGCATAGAAGGCAACATACACGGGTGTGGAATAGGTCTCGTTCAACGGCACACTGAAGCTGTACCATGTGTTGAGCGCGGCGAATTCATCCGTATAATGGGATCTCAAGCAAGTGAAGGTGGACGGATCATCCGGATCCGTCATAATGCCGACATCCATGCGGGCGTATGAAAGACTGCTGGAAGTCAACAATTTGTAACTGATGGCCAAGTCGCCTCCACTGTAATTCGACAGGTCAAGAGCCTGCGAGGTGGCATACATGTAGTTGGCAGCCGGCTTGTAGAAATAGAGGGCCGTAGAACCTTGTGAATGATAAGAGGTACTCACATAAGGGTACTCTGTGGTGGAAACATAGTCGGTTTTTGCCGTCCAGCATATCGGCATGGTACCCGAACCGGAACCCACGCCCTCGAAGCTTTCAAAATAAGGTATTGTACTGGTCGGGAAACATTTGGTATGGAATTTCACCGGATCTGACCAGTCGCTCATGTCATTGTTGCCACAATCGGCTTTCACATACACATCATACATGGTGGCATCCGTCAGGTTTTGCACCGTATAAGGATACTGGGTCGCATATTCCGGCGTGCCATTGGTCACAGGTTGGCCATGCGGCACCACCACCACCTGCCAGTTGTTCTCACCGCTACGTGGCGTCCAGCTGATGGTGGCACTGTTGGTTGTGGTAGATGTCACCTCCACATTCACCGGATGCTTACAAGTGGGGATGAGGCTGATATTAATATCATCCAGATATATGTTATAATTGCTTGTGAAATTCGTTTTGAGGGCGATATAGGAACCCGTACCTGTATAGGAGGAGAGTTCCACTTCGTATGGTTCAAAGACACTGGCAGCAGTGGGGGTTATCGTTTGCACCGGAGTGAAAGTGGTCATATCACTCGGATTGGTCATCACACCCACAATCAGTTTTGCGGCAGTGGAACTGGGCCGCATCTTGAACGACACCTGCAACGTGTTGACCGGGATGGTCGGATCCATTGGCGGAAGCGCGATGGATGAATAAATAGAAGAGTATGTGGAATATGTGCTGTTCGTGAGACAATAGAAATAGAGCGATTTGGTACCCGAAGTGCTATAACTCGTATTCACATACGGATATGTAGTGGGGCTGTACAAACCGTTGCGTGTCCAACAGGAAATGGCACCTCCGGAGCCGGAAGTGAATGTTTCAAAATTCTCCGTATAGGGAAGATGGGTTATATACCCGCAATCGGTCCGGAAGGAGTACTGCATCCACATACTGCTGTCGGAGGTACTGCACACCGCCTTCACATACACATCGTAGGAGGTTCCACCGTTCAGATTGTTGAGGGTGAAACTTGGCGTATAGACGGTGGAGGCCGTTGCCAATTCATAATCGGGATCCACAATGGTACCCGCAGGGCCAGACACCACAATCCACTCCTGCTCGGTACCACCGGCAGTCCAGGTGACATTGGCGGAGGTGGAACTCACCGCCGTCGTGTGAATGTTCGTCACGTGTGGACAAGTGGGCAATTCATGGATATTGACGTCATCTACATACATATAACTGGAGACATCACCTGGAACGCGGAACGCAATATATTTGCCTTGACCCGTATAGATCGCCGTACTCACATCAAACAATTCCCATGTGGAGGTGGCGGAAGGCGAAATATCCTGGCCAATCTGCACAAAAGTGTTGGGATCATCCGGGTTGCTCATCACACCCACCTGGATGAAATAGCTGGCGGAAGTCTTGTAGGCCCAGAAGCTCACCTCCAAGTTATTCATCTGCACCGCATCATCCAAACGCGGGGAGATAAGATAGGAGTAGTGCGGCGTAGGACCGTAGAAATAAACAGAATGGGTGCCGGAATGATGGTAGGAGGTGGAGGCGTATGGATAAGCCGATGTGTAGCTGGTAAGCGTACCCCAGCAGTCCACCATATTGCCTGTGGTGGATCCGACAGCAGCATCAAAGTCTTCGGTCAGCGGGAGGGTTGCCGCTGCGCAAGGCGTGTGCACCTGCACGAACGTCCAGGCACTGTAATCACCACCACCGCAATCCGAGCGCAAACGGATATAATATTCCGTATTGGGGGTCAGCGTGGACAGCGTGTAAGGAGCCGTCACCGAGCCTTCCGGAGTCCACGTGGCGCCGTTGGTGCTGTACTCCATCTGCCAAGCAGACTCCGTATTGCCGGGAACCCAATTCACCGTAATGCTCGTTTCGGTCACATCCGTAACGTAGGCGTTGGGGGCCACACACGTGACCGTATAATTACATTCCGACATGAAACGCACATTGTTACGGCTCTGGCTTCTCGTGGTCGCCGTTGGCGGATTTTGAGGATTCGGATTGGTGCTGGCATTATAATAATACAAAGACATATAATTCGGGCTCTGTGATTTGTACGCGAATGTATAGCTTGTACTTCCATTCGAGCTACCGGAATTGTCATCCACCACCAGAACCAGATTGTCAAGACCATTGTAATGGAAGGTGGAATCCAAGACAAAGGTGTTCCAGCCCTGATGGCAGTTCAAACTGCCGGAATAAACTTTTTGCAGATTCGAGTAAGTCACCCAACTGGTATTTGTCACAAAAGAGCTTTGCGCCGTATGACCCAGATATATATCCACATTGTTTTTGGCAGTCATCGCAGTGGAATATTTATATTCGAAAGCAATCCGCTTGATATCCATGGGTGTGTTATTCAATTCCGATGCCAGGAACAATTGCTGTGAGAAAGAATAGTTACTGCTATTGCTCACCGGAATATAGGAAGAGGCGCTTGTTCCGTCCTCCAACGCGACCTGGGTCATGGACAAACAACCCGACACGAATGACAAACTGACAGTGTCGGCATCACCCAATTGGCAATTGGAGAAGACGCGTACATCGTATTCGGCTTCCGGTGTGAGGCCCGAAAGCATGTACTGTGTGACGCTGACAGTGGCTGGAATCCAGTTGTCCAGACCATGTTCGGAATATTCCACCGTGTAGCTGTCGGCACCCACTATTGCGGAATTCCAGGTCACCAAGGCGGAGGTTCCCATTATCTGATCCACTATCACATTGGTGGGCGGGGTGCAAAGCGGGTCGGTGGTGAATGTGGCCACCGACGACCAGCTGCTGTAGCCTCCGCTTAGACACAAGGCTCTCACGTACACCTCATACTCGGTGTCGTCATTCAAGTTGGAGACTGTATAAGGATGGGCGTACGCCGCTTCCGGCGTGGCCGTTGCCACACTCTGTCCCCGCGGCACACAGACCACCTCCCACACGGACTCCTGGCCACCCGGTGTCCAATCCACTGTCACCGAGGAGGTTGTAATGCTTCCCAAAGCCACCTGCGTGGGTCTCGAACAACTGGGGATGGTCTCCACCACGATGTTATCCACATTACCATAGTTGTATCCGGAAAGTGGCTTCGGAGCCATAATACCGATGTACGAACCCGTTCCCGTATAGTTGGAAAGCGGAACCTCAAAATGTCCATACGTGGTAAGTGCTGTGGTGATTGTATCCACAGGCACAAATGTTGTTTTATCCGTAGGGTTAGACAAAACACCTATCACAAGCTTGAAGGTATAGCTGGTGGAATACGATCTTGCGTCAAAGGTGATCTGCAGCGTGTTCATCGGATAGACAAGCGGATCGATAGCGGGTAGGACCGCCATCTGATCATCGTATGTGTTTGACGTGGTATAGGTATAGAACCGCAGGGAGTTGGGCTGTGAACTCGCATAGGATGAGGTACTGTAAACAATCGGATACCCCGAATAGGAGGTGCTGGTACCGTTGTTTATATTGGCCCAACAGGACGGCAAGTTGCTTACAGAACCCGACGTGGTGCCCGTGTAAGAATCGAAGTTCTCCATAAAAGGCAATGCCGTGATGGGTACACAGGAGGTCCGGAAACTGACCGCGGAAGTCCAATAGCTATACTCACCGTTGCCACAATCAGCCCGCACATAAACATCGTAGGCGGTGTTAGGCGAAAGATTGTTAATCGTATGGGTGGTCAACGTTGGGTATTCGGCAGTTCCGGAACTCATAGGGGTGCCCGAGGGCACGCACACCAGCTCCCAAGAGGTCTCACTGTATCCCGGGGTCCACGTCACCGTCGCGTCGTAGGCGTTCACAGTACTCACCGCCAACTGGCTTGGAGTAGGACAAGCAGCCAATGTGGTGAATGTTCTCGGCACCGACCACGTGCCGCTCTCCGTCGAACAGTGCGATTTCACACTGGCCTTGTATGCCGTGGCGGCGGTTAAATTGTTAATGGTATAGAATGTGTCGGTAAGGCCCGTGATGACTGTACTCGTAAGCGTGTCGAAGGTGCTGGCCTCCCCATACGCCAAGTCAAAGCTCACCGCCGACTGGTTGTAGTTCATCCAGTTCAACGTGGCCGTGTTGGGACCGATATTGACCACCGTAGGGGTGAAACTCGGACAGCCAGAGACGATATAGGTGATTTGCAGATCGGGGCGGTTTGTGGAAACACCTCTGTTGATAGTGGATCCTCCAGGTGTGGTAGAAGACATGTAGGAGGGTTGGGCCGCATACTCGGAACCGGCCGTACTGCAAGAGAGATACTTTCTCCAGTGTCGGTTCTGCGGCTGAACCGTATAGTAATAGCCACAGTTGGTAAGACCTGTTGCTGCACCGCTAAAAGCCACAGCCACAACCAGATTCTCAACACCATTCCACACAAAGGGCGTGGTAAGATTCACATTAATCCATCCATACCCTGTCGTAACCCAGTCGCTGGAATCCACCTGCGTGAGGAAATTATATAACAGATTGTCATCCGTGTTTGTAAAAACCGCGGAGGCCCGGTGTCCCATGTAGGTGTGGCAGCCATGCATCACCGTATTGGTTCCTGTTCCATTACTGAAAGCAATCGCTGTGATTACAGCTCCCGCTGGCACGCCAGCAGCCGTCAACTCATCCACCGTGTAGATGTTTTGCGTATAAGAGAACACGGTTCCCGCACTCATCGGCGAGCCAGCATTACCACCTGTAGTAGTGCTACTGGTTCCCGTTCCGAAAATCGCCGTTAACTGGGCGTTCACCATTACCGGCAACATCAGCATCACCGATAAAACAAAAAGTACAAGTTTTTTCATAGTAAATGTATTTAATTAATATTATTTGTTTATTCTTATTCCAAAAAGACCGTTATATAATGACAAACGGCAAACATAGAAAAAAGAAAAATAAGGAGATTGGGCGCTGTAAACGATTAGCGCCCAACAATGTAGATTTTCAACCGGTTCGTTACACAACAGTTCATCCTACATTTCTATTTTGGGACTACAAACATACACTTTTTTTTTAAAAAAAACAACAGGCATGAAATGAACGCTAATAGTAGCGTGTTTTCAACACGCCATTGATGTGCTGCCTCCGCATTCACCCCACACTGCGCTCCACTTCGTTTCGCTTATGTGGGGTTATTAAGATATCGTGCCTCCGGCACGTAGTGCATCAGTAGTATTATTGCATCAGTAGTAATGAACAATGAATCGTGAACTTAGGGCAATGACACGGAACTTTTCATAGCTCCTTAGTTTCTTAATTTCTTAACTTCTTAGTTCAACAAATCAACAAATAAACATTTAAACAAATCTACAACAAAAAAAGGAGCCGACACCTTCCGGCATCGACTCCTTTAGCAGGTAATAATTATCAGTGATGAAGATTATTTCTTCACGAAGGATTTCGTCACAACGCCCTTCTCGGTGCTGATGCGCACGAAGTACATGCCCGCAGAGAGCTCTCTCACATCAAGCTCCATCGTGTTGGCATTCACTTCCACCGTCTTCAGCAATTTACCATACACATCATAAACCTGAACATTGTTCATTATTAATTGATCATTATTAATTGTGAACTGTCCGTTGTTCGGGTTCGGGTAGAGACTGACAGTCTGTTCGTAACTGTCAATGCCGACCGTCTGCGTGGTGAACGTCACCATGTTGGAGGCACCGCTCTGGCCGTTGGCACAGTTGGCGATCACATACACGGAATAGGATGTTCCCGGCTGCAGACCTGTGAGCGTATAAGGATGGGCGTTAGCCGGGGCCGTGGACATATTGGCAGCATCAGCCTCCTTGTAGTTGACGGGCCAAGTGGTGGCCGTGCCGTTCTCCGTCCAGTCGAGCACCACACTGTTGGTGGTCACCTCCGAGGCTGTGAGGTTGGTCGGGTCGTTGCACGGATCCTGGCCCTGAGACAGCGTAGTGAAGGTCACCGCGTTGGACCAGTCGGAGGTGGAAGTGCCGCAGTTGGCGCGCACACGCACATCGTACTGCGTACCGGCGGTCAGACCCGTGATGTTGTAGGAGGTTGCCGTCACCGGAATAGCATTACCCCAAGTATTGGAGCTGTGCAGCTTGTATTGAACATCCCAAGCGGTTTCCGTGCCGCCTGCCGTCCACGTGGCCGTAGCGGAAGTCTGCGTGATAGAGGAGGCCGGAACAGTCAGGCCCGTAGGTACATCGCACGTGGGCGCAGGACCACTGCCCGTGCCTGTAACTGTAAGGTTGGTGATGATAGCGGCAGGCTGGTAGTCAATAGAACCGTCGTTTCTCCAAGCGAAAACTAACAAAGCAGTAGAACTGGCTGTCGGGTTGGGGTTCGGGTTGTCCATCACTGCCTGCACATGGATGGTTCCGGTAAGTTTGTTCAAGACATACTGATGGGATGACTGCGTACCATAACTATTATTGTAGAAATTATATGCGTATGTGGAATAGTCATGATAACCATAGTCCGATGAACTCGGAGAGGCTGTGGAAGCAGGATACTGTTGTGCGGGAGGTGCCAAGAACATCTTCATATAGTCATAGCCACCCTCACCGTCAACTTGCACATCAAAGCTAATAGTAACGTTCGGGCTTGTACCTATGCTCAGCAGCTTCTGTGCGGACACCATAGAGGCAGAGTTCGTATAACCGGGATTGGTGCCGTCGTTGGTCACGAACAGGGCACCGGAGCCGCTATATGTGCCCTTCATCCAGTAGTTTGGACAGGTTCCGTTCTCCAGAACCCACGCATCGGAGGCACTGCTGAAGTTGGCCGTATAAGGAAGGGCCGTCGGTGTCATGGTCGTGGAAACGGTCAGTTTGGTGCTGTACGTGCTCACATCGCCGCCGCTGCAATCAGCCTGCACATAGAAATCATACGTGGTGCTGGCTGTCAAACCTGTGATGGTAGTCGAAGGCGAGCCCTGCACCTGTACGGTGGTTCCGGAGCCTTGAGTGAAGCCCATAGGACCATACTCCACAATCCAATTTTGAGCGGTTCCTGTTTCCGTCCAGCTCAAGGAAATGGAATTCACCGTGGCGTTTGTGGCCGTCAAATTGGTGGGTCTCGGACAAGTGGGGATGGTCTCCAACAGGATGTCATCAATATAGACCGAATAGGTACTGCTCGTGTTCGTCAGCTTCAGTGCCACGTAGGCACCCTGTCCCGAATAACTGCTCAGACTCACCTCTTTGGGCTCAAATGTTCCCGTAGTGGTGTTATTCACTTGAGCAACCGGAGTAAACGTGTTAGCATCCAAAGGATTGGTCATCACGCCCACCGTGATTGTAGAGGTGGTACCGGATGTAGAACGCATCATGAACGACAGCTGCAGCGTGTTGATGGGGTTAGCCGTCACATCCAAGAAAGGAAGCACCGCAATATTGTAGGTGGATGTAGAGCAATAGAAATACAAACTGGCATTGCCGCTGATATGATACGACGTGCTGATGTACGGATAAAGCGTTGTTGAATAGTTGTTCATTCCGCTCCAACACGGAGGCAGGATACCAGATCCAGAGCCCATATTGTCGAAATTCTCCGAATAAGGTATGGTTACAGCGTTACAGGCGGTTCTTGCGGATGCCTTTGAACTGTAGTAACTTACATCGCCGCTACCACAGTCTGCCATCACGTAGAAGTCATACTGGGTGTTGGGCTGCAGACCAGTGATGGTTGTGGACGGTGTGTTCTGCACCTGAACGGTGGAACCCGTTCCCGGCGTGAACCCGGCAGTGTCATATTCCACAATCCAATTGTAGGCCGTACCCATCTCCGTCCAACCTAACGTAGCGGAACTCGGAGTGATGTTCGTGACCGTAAGATCATGCGGTCTCAGACAGGTCGGAATCAATTCCACACGGACGTTATCCACATAACCGGCATTATAACTCGTGGCCGGTCTCGGGGCCATCAAGGCAATGTAGGTTCCCATTCCTGTATAATGGTCAAGCGGCACATCGTAGCCCACATAGGTGTTCGAGGTTGTCACAATAGTGTCAACCGGCACGAAGGTGCTCTTATTGGCCGGATCGCTCATCACACCCACCACCAATGTGAAGGTGTAAGTTCCCTGATTGCGCGCATCGAAGGAGATCTGAAGCGTGTTCATCGGATTGGCCGTGACATCTATTGGCGGCAGGATGGCAATCTGGTCGTCATACGTTCCCGCCGTGGTGTACGAATAGAAACGGATAGAGTTGGTTCCGGATTCTGCATAGTTCTGGTAGTTGTAAATCATCGGATAGCCGGAATAGCTTGTCGAAGTTCCATTATTAAGATAACCCCAGCATATAGGCAGGTTATTCTCGGACACCGAAGTGTTGGTAGTTCCAGTATAGTTGTCGAAATTCTCGGTGAACGGCAACTGCGTAACAGCATCACACTCCGTCATAAACATGGCAGACACCCAGTTGCTCACATCGCCGCCGCCGCAGTCGGAACGCATACGTACAGTGTAGCGCGTGCCCGACGACAGGTTAGTCAGCGTGGCAGGACTGCTGGTCTGAACACCCGCCGAGGTCCATAACGAATCACCATAAACCTGATACTCCATATCCCAAAGGCCTTCTGTGTAACCCGGCACCCACTCAACCGTGGCCGTGTTATTCGTGGCGTTGCTCACAAACAGGTTCGGTGCCACACAGGTGGCATTGCTGTCGCAAGGGAAACCGAAGATGACGTTGGCCCGATAGCTGGTATAATCCACATCACAAATCGGTGTACTTGTACTGGTTGGATTGGGATTCTCACCCGAGTCATCGGTATAATAGCAGTACGTATCACCGGTGGGATTCACATGGCTATAGTATTGATTTGAGCAGATATAACTACCCGTGTTGTCATCAATAGCAAGAATAAGATTGGAGACACCATCGTATTGGAATGGTGTGGTGAAGTTGATGGTAAACCATCCCTGGGTGATGTTCACTTGTCCTTCATACACCTTGACGGCTGTCGCTGCATCCATGGCAACATAGCCGGTCAACGAACTCTGGGTTGTCGGTTTCAGATACACAGCCCAGTTTCTCGGGGTGGCTGTCGCCGTATAAACATTGAAAGAAATGGAACTGATGGTGCCGGCTGTACCGATTTCGGAAGCCGTGTACAACTGTTCTGACAATGTGTAGTTGTAACAAGAGTAAGATGGCGTATATTGGTCATAGACTGTCCCGTCGCCGACTGCCACTTCACCGCCAGCCAAGCACTTCGTGGTGAACGTCTCCGTTGCCCAATCACCCTCACTGTTGTCCGTACAAGTGGTCTTCACCCGCACATCATAACTGGTGTTCGGATCCAGACCGCCCAACAGGAGCGGGGAAGAGGAGACAGTGCCAGAGGCAGGAATCCAGTTGTTCATGCCATGTTCGGTATATTCCACCGTATAGTAGGCGGGCGTACCGAAAATGCCTGCATTCCATGACACCAAAGCAGACGTACCAGCTATCTGGCTCACCGTCAAATCGGTCACAGGCGAACAATCGGGCATGATATCCACTACGATATTATCCACATAGCCATAGTTGTATAAAGCTGTAGGCTGCGCGGCTCGCAAGGCAATAAAATTGCCTGTACCAGCATATTGGGTGAACGGTATATCATAATGGGCATACGTGGTTGAGGTGGTCTGAATGGTCTGCACGGGCACAAAAGTGCTCATATCCGACGGGTTACTCATGATACCCACCTGCAAATTGAATACATAGCTGGTTGAATTATCACGTGCGTCGAAGGAGACCATCAGCGTGTTCATGGGATACGTTGTCACATCAATCGGAGGCAGGATGGCCACCTGGTCATCATACGACCCAACCGTGCTCGATGTGTAGAAACGCAAGGAATTACTGCCGGATTGCGCAGACGAAGAGCTGTTATAGATAATCGGATAACCGGAATAGCTTGTTGAGGTGCCGTTGTTATGGTAAGCCCAACAAGAAGGAAGGTTGTTCACACTCACGCTAGTGGAAGTGGTACCCGCATACGAATCGAAATTCTCGGAGAACGGAATTGTGGAGATTGGCAGACACGGTGTGCTGAAGGTGGTCGTAATCCATTCGCTATATCCTAATCCGTTCGAACACTCCGTACGCAGATAAGCCTTATACTGGGTATTCGCACTCAACGAGGACTCGGAATAGGAGTTGGTGTAAACCGTCTGTGCCTGCGTGTAGTCCGGAAGCTGGGCGGCCGGAAGCACCATCACCTGCCAGGTTCCTTCCGTAGCGGCATCCGTCCAACTCAAGTCCACAGAAGAGACAGTGAGCGCAGACACCTGGAAGTTGGTCGGATTGGCACAACTCGGAGCCACATCTACTTTAATGTTATCCAAATAAGTATAATTATATGTGAAGGATCCAGTGGGTCTGGGAGCACGTATGGCCATGCGGGTACCCGTACCCGTATAGCTGGAGAAGTCCACAACATGTGTGCTGATTGTCGTGCTGGTGAACTTCACCGTGTCAACCGGAACGAACTGGTTGTTGGCCTCCATCATACCGACCTCCACATAATCAACGTATGAAGCACTGGTCTGGTATTTCCGCGCATCAAAGTAGAGACGCAAGGTGTTTATCGGATGCGTTGTCACATCGATCTCCG
>JAEEGG010000464.1_pt1 | contig 135590 bp, 65 predicted proteins | sample 9134161 | NCBI WGS metagenome assembly JAEEGG01 (sample SAMN16246543, study PRJNA631951) | gut metagenome | biome: gut microbiome; feature: rumen; material: CR-attached | host: Bos | place: Iran: Karaj | collected 2018-10
CAACAACACGCTGAAGCATACGGGTGTAGCCCGCACGCTCCTCGCCTGCCGCGCCTACTTCCAGTTCTCTGACGAGAGTGCCGCTGCGCGACAGATCACCCTCAACTTCGGCGATGACGAGACCACGGGAATCATAGAATTGAAGAATTCAAGAATTGAAGAATTGAAGTCTGAAGACGGGTGGTACACGGTCGACGGCGTGAAGCTTGACAAGCAGCCCACACGCAAGGGGCTCTTCATCCATAATGGACGTAAAACTGTAATAGAAAGATGAAAAAGAGAATATATGTGAAGCCTGAGACACTGGCAATAGAGATTGCCCTGCAGCAGATGATTGCCGGCAGCGGCAACAGGCAGCTCGGCGAGGGCATCGTCCAGACACAGACACCGGACGACACGCCCGCCGACCCCCAGGAAGAAGGCTACGAGCCGAACCGCGGACGTCAGGCACAGGACTGGGACGACGAGGACGAGGAGTAACGTGCACAGCGGCGCTCGACCTCTGGTCGCTTGCTACCGCAGGGACGCAAGAACCGACCCTTTTGTGTTTACTCGTAGTCGTCGATGACGCTGTTCATCATGTCCATCATGGGCTTGGCGGCGCGGAAGATGGGCTCGACGGCGTCGAGCCACGCATCGCCCTGGAAGAAGTCGTCGGACACCTGATGCCAGCAGCAGTAGTCCTTCTGGCGCAGGTACTCGACGTAGGGCCAGTCGCGGGGGAAGCCCGCTGGACAGGTCTTCAGACGCTCCAGTCCGAAGCCCTGGGGCTGGTCCCAGCTGGAGACGTCGGTGGGCGACGGGAAGCTGGTGGGTTCGGGGTTGCCGAAGTACTTCAGGAACTCCGGACTGCGGACGCAGCGGAGCCACTCGTCGGTATTGCCCATGATCTCGTTGCGACACGAGGTGAGGATGTTGGTGGGCAGCCAGTAGTTGCCGCAGGCCACCATGCAGTGGCCGGGCTCCAGGTGGAGGTAGTAGCCGCCGTGGAGCGCCTTCTTGCCGTGGGCGGCGATGTAGGCGCCGAGGTGGTTCTTGTAGGGCGACTTGTCGTTGGAGAAGCGGGTGTCGCGATAGAACCGGTAGGTGCAGTCCTTCACGGTGAGGTGCAGGACCGAGGGGTCGAAGGTGATGATGCGGCGAATGGCCTGTTCGACGCCCTGCTCGAAGTCGGCACGGACGGCATCGTACTCCTGGCGGTGTTCCTGGAACCACTGGCGGTTGTTGTTCTTAGCCAACTGCCGCAAATACTTCAATATCCGTTTTGCATCCATAATGAAATAATACTTCAGAAGAAAAGTGTTCAATCTCTTTTTCGAACATCGCGGGCAAAGTTAAGAAGAAAAAACGAAAATCTTCAAAAATCCTTCGAAAAATAGCCTTCCGACATCAATTTTCGTTAGGAAACCGCCGGAAAAGGCCCAGCAGCCCTTGAAGGGTTCGTTGCCATTGATCAAGGGGTCGGAGAAGGTGATCACTTTCTCCGACCCCTTGATTATACATGAGAATCAGCCCGGTTGTTTTTTCATGAAGTACTCCGAGCAGCCTATACAAATGCCTCTTCGGCTACCATGTTGGGATATGCCACCTGCTCATCGTAAATCAGGTTGATGCCAAGAGCATCCTCCAGTTTTGATAGCGTATCAAGCGACATATTCTCTTTACCCTTTAGAATCTTTGACACGTACTGCTGGGTGCAGTCCATGCGCTCAGCGAGAGCTTTCTGCGTCAACCCCTCCTGCTTCATCTGCAACAGCACCTTCACGGCAATCTTCTGTGAGTGCCGCAGCCACGACCAGTTGTCGCGCCTCCATTCTGCCTCCTCGCGCCATGTTGATGGTGTACCGCTCTGGTGAGCTTCGAGGAATTCAAGTGTTTTCTTCTTCATATTACCTCCTTTTTTTCAAGGCATTGTCCACTACACCATCGTAGCGTACTGCCCATAGAGTGTTATTATCGAGAATCTTGTCGAATGTCATACGTTATCTGTTTTATCCGCTGCAAAGGTATGAAGAAATTTCGAGAAAAACAACTGCCAGTTGTGGTAATCGTCTTTTTTTTATTTTTTTAATCAAAGGTGGTTATCAAGGGGTCGGAGAAGGTGATCATAAAAAACGCTCAGGGTGGTTCCCTGAGCGTTTTCGTTTTCGTATGTGAGGTTTTTACTCTTCGTAGTCGTCGTCATCCCAGTCAGAGTTGCGCTGCTGGCGGGAAAGCACCGTGCCTCCATTATATGTACCAGTTAATTTGGGGCTACCTGTCAACAGTTGTGTTGTCTGTATCTTTACCACCTTCAAGGTTGGTGCAATATATGTCTTTTTCATATCGTTTTCCTTTTAAGAGTTTATTCTAATTTCTTGATTACTTCATCTGCTGTCCAGCTACGTTGAACTTCACGCCATTCTTGTAGATGGCAATCTTACCATTCTCCAGGTATGCGCCATTCTTCTTAGCTGTCTCGGCAGCAGCCTTAACGCTCTCTACTGCAGTTTCGTCACCGAATGACATACGAAGAGCGCGAGCCCCGGAAATAACCTCGTTGAACTGAAGATAAGCCTTACCTGCGGCAACAGTTGCAGGAGTGCCGACTATCTTCTGGAATTCAGCAAAGTCATCTGAATCATCATCTGGCGTACTATTATTATTAACGCCAAGTACATAGCGAGTTACGCCACTACCAGCATCAACGGCTGCTCCTGTACCGGCAACCATCAGGTTTGCAGAAACATCAGTATCGCTACTACCTACAACAGGAATAGTGTAGTTTCCTGCAGCACCCTTCAGAAGCAAGCCGGTACCAGCAGGAACAGTTCCTGTAACCTGAGACTTTGTAACAACATCTCCACTATGACCAGTAATCATATATGCCTCCATGCCTTCTGTAGCCTTTGAGAAATCAAGTGCATATGCGCTGCTGAAGGTAGCCCAGCCATAAGTACCGATGGTGGCGGAGACAGAGTTTCCATAATAAGTCAGTTGGAAATTGTCAAATACAGTCCAGTCATTAGTTACCGCCGTAGATTTTTTCACGCCAACGCGTAAAGCGCCATCTTCGTCCACGACAAAGAACAACTCGTTGTTATAGTAATTGTTATCAAATGTCTTGCTTGCATCTTCCTGACCATCTGGGACATATTTTCCACTCTTTAATGTTGTGAAACCATGATCAGCATCTGCTTCTGCCTTACCTTCAGATACAACATTTACCAACGCTATTTCTGTACTATTAGCATAAAGAATAGCATTGCGTACAGTTGCATCTGCATCAGCAGCATCGCCATTACGATAGAACCCCTGCATCGTCAACTTATATGCGCCAGGCTTCAAACCAGTCAGTGTCTGATAAACATCAAAATTAGTATTTTGTTTTTCAGCATTATAGTTGGTATTCAATCCATTTAAAGTAGGGCTTCCTTGCCATTTTGCATTTTCAGTGTTATCATTACGGTTGAAGTTGGCTGCGGGGATATAGAAAGTAGCATCAACACCATTGGAAGCAGTAGCAGCAACCAAACGAGCAACATTTTCATCCTTCCATTCTGCAGCAGTCATTACTGTCCATTTTGCAGCATCATCTGTACTAGCGCCAACAGTTAAGTCCCCACCAACTGCGCCAGCTGTCAAATTACCAGAACCATTATTGATTGTGTAGTAGCCTGCGCCATCAGAAGCAATAGTCCACCCCTGTGCTGCACCATCTGTCCACACACCATTAAGGTAATGATTATCTCCACCATTAGAAATCTGAGTATCTAAATGATAAGAACCACCAGGTTGAACAGACAAGGAAACTACATGACCTATTGAGTTTGTAATAGCATGTGTACTCCAGTTGTTTCCTCCAGCAAAATAAGCGCCATTAGCCTTATTCTTAAAGTAATAGGCTCCATTATCAAAAGTAGCTTGTGCAAATACCACTTTTACAACTGTTGAATTATCATTATTTATAGTACTTGAGCTAGCATTGTCTGATACATAATAATATTGGTGATCACCATAGGTTATTGTATTTTCATCTGAACCTTCAAGAGTAACAGTTGCATCAACAACACCTTCACGAACTACTTCTGACTTTATTTCTGTTTCAGCATCTGAAATTGTTGCAACGTACTTTATGGTATAATTTGCTAATGCTTCATCATAGATTGCCCAAGTCTGGATATTGTCAAAACTCTGATTTGAATAATACTTATCCGTTGAAAAATTGATTTTTGAAAGTGTCGTTGCATCAGCTATCTTTGTTTCTGCGAGATGTGAAGTTTTTTTATCCAATGATGTAATGGTTGCATAAACACCATCAGATTTACATTCTATTACGAAATGAAAAGCCGGAACAGCTGAATATCGGTTTACTGCATTTGAACTCACTTTCGGAACCGTTAATGTACATATCGCAGAACTTGGACTCTTTTCGCTTGTTACACTTGCAGAAGTACTATTACAATTATTTGTAACCGTCAATACATCTCCACTTGCACACGTTATGCGCATATTTTGGGAATTTCCAGTCGCAGCGCTTTCCGAAGCTAGTCCAAAATCGAATTCCAATCTCCATTTGTCAGCAGACGTCAATCTTGAATCTGAAAATGTAAAATAACCTGTTCGATTAGCGCCATTTCTGTTATTAATCAATTCAATATAATGACCAGACTCCGCATCACTTGTATCATACAGATTTTGATAAGTTGTGATATTTCCATTAGGGAAAGTCCAACCACTTGTATATGTCGATTCATTCTCAAAATCGACATTGTCAATGGCTAATTCATCCGCCCACACAGAATTTGCCCCCCCCAGTAGGCATACTGCCACGAGGAGCGTCTTAGTTAATAAATAGAATTGCTTCATTTTTAATTTATTTTGTTAGTATATATAGTCAATAGAATGATTCGTAGTTTGTTCGGTAGGAGCCATAGATTGCGAAAACTCCGCCGCAAAGGTAAGCATTTTATTTCGTACTAACAAATAAAACACCAAGAATTTTATATAAACAGGCAATAATCAGGCGATTAACAAGGGGTCTTGATCAAGGGGTCGGAGAAGGTGATCATAAAAAACGCCCAGGGTGGTTCCCTGAGCGTTTTCGTTTTCGTATGTGAGTTTTTACTCTTCGCAGTCGTCGTCATCCCAGCCAGAGTCGCGCTGCTGGCGGGAAAGCACCGTGCCTCCTTCTTTATATGTACCATTTAATTTGGGGCTACCTGTCAAAAGTTGTGTTGTCTGTATCTTTACCACCTTCAAGGTTGGTGCAATATATGTCTTTTTCATATCGTTTTCCTTTTTGAGTGTTTATTCTAATTTCTTGATTACTTCATCTGCTGTCCAGCTACGTTGAACTTCACACCATTCTTGTAGATGGCAATCTTACCATTCTCCAAGTATGCACCATTCTTCTTAGCTGTCTCAGCAGCAGCCTTAACGCTCTTCACAGCAGTAATGGCATCACCCTCAAAACGCATAGAACGAGCTAAACTCTCACCTACAAACTCAAGATAAGCCTTCCCTTTAGCAACTGTTGCAGGAGTGCCGACTATCTTCTGGAATTCAGCTTCACCACCATCACTTACGCCAAGAACATACCTTGTATTGCCTCCCACTGCACTTACAGCTTCCCCTGTACCTGCAACAAGTTTATTTGCGGAAACATCAGTAGAGCTGCTACCAACGATTGGTATATTGTAGTCCCCTGCAGCACCCTTCAGAAGCAGGCCAGTACCAGCAGGAACAGTTCCTGTAACCTGAGACTTTGTAACAACATTACCTTCATGACCAGTAATCATATATGCCTCCAAGCCTTCTGTAGCCTTTGAAAAATCAAGTGCATAATCGCTGCTGAAGGTAGCCCAGCCATAAGACGAGATTGAAGCTGTTACGGGAAGCAGGTCTAGGTGAGACCATGCTGCATACAGACCAACTGTAATGTCACCAGTTTCAAAATCATCATGAGTAAGTGTGTATGTTTGAGTCTTCACAACATTAGACGTACAATTCTGAACTGCGGATACGGTAATAACTTTACCAACACGTGTAACAGTCAATGTAACGTTGGCTTTATGAAGAACAGTTGGAAAATCATCAAAATAACCACCTGTTGAAGATGTCAGAGTAAAGTAACCTGGAGAAGATGTTTCTTCTGTTCGGAAGTAATATCCTGCGCCATCCGATTCTCCGCCCCAATAATCTGAACGAAGGTCGAAATATTTGGTACCATTTATAATTCGAACATACCAGTTGTCACCATATCCTATTTTACTGCTATAGTTAATGAAATTCAGAGTAAGTGACTTATCTGCGCCGAGCGTAAAATCCTGATGTGTTGCATTTGTTCCATTATAATCAGCATGGTTATCACCTCTACCAATAAGAGTACCAGTAAATTCATCAGAAATCTCGTCCGTAATGTTGGTGAGAACAGCATGATTAGCACCAAAATCTACAGTAAGATCTTTATCCGCATCTAAGGTATTTTCAGGACTAATTATTCGAAGATAATGTCTTTCAGATGATGATGTCGTAATTTCTGCATAATATGTTACTTGCGTTCTATATCTTTGGATTGTTAATTCAACTGTAGCACCCGTGATGACTGTCTTTAAAAAAGCTTTATATCCAGAAGCTTCAGTCCACCAATCACAATCGAAAGATTCTGGATATCCGAATTGCCACCAACCATTACCAGGAGCGCTGCTAAAATAGAATCCGCCACTACTCTCAACAGCCATCTTAGCACTGCCATCCTGTTTTAAATCAACATAATAGCCATAATTATCTTCAGGATTTTCCCCTATTGATGATACTGTAAAATTCAGAGTCAGGGTTTTGTTGGCAGCGACAGTATAGCTGTGCTTATTTGCAGTCCACGCTTCACCAACGTTTCCCATAGTAGCTATGGTTTCACCCCACACAGAACTTGCCCCCCCCAGTAGGCATACTGCCACGAGGAGCGTCTTAGTTAATAAATAGAATTGCTTCATTTTTTTATTTGTTTTGTTAGTATATATTGTCAATAGAATGATTCGAAGTTTGTTCAGTAGGAGCCATAGATTGCGAAAACTCCGCCGCAAAGATAAGCATTTTATTTTGTACTAACAAATAAAACACCAAGAATTTTATATAAACGGCAATAATCAGGCGATTAAGTTGATCAAGGGGGCGGAGATCAAGGGGGCAGAGAATGTAATCAAAAAAAATGGCAAAATGTTTGTTATATTAAACATAATTGACCATCTTTGCACCCGATAATATACAGTCAAGGTCTTCCTATTGAGGGACAGCGAAACGGCCAGAGACGAAACGGTCTTTGGGGACCTTGAAGAAGCCGTGCTTGCTGTTCACGAACTCCATGAGCTTGGAGAACGTGAAGTTGTTGGACAGCAACTCGGGATTGCCCACCATGAGCAGATGCTCCTCGGCACGCGTCATGGCCACATTCAGTTTCCGGTCGATGATACTGCCGTCGAAATCCTCAAACACGTTATTCGTGAGGAATTCCAGCTGATAGTATTTCTGTATGGTAAAGCCGTAGATGATGTACTTCCGCTGCGAACCCTGGTAGCGTTCCACGGTGTCGATGGTGATGTCGTGCAAGACGCTGATGCCGTAATGGTCGATGGCCTTGCGAACGGCAGCAATCTGATTCCTGTAAGGCACGATGACGCCAACGGTTGTATTCACATCGAAGCCATGGTCCTTCTCTCGCTCATAGATCCTTGCCACGATGGCTGCTATCATATCTGCCTCGTTCTGATTGACCTTGTCTGTCGGGGAGTCTTGGGGCGTTTCGGATGCGATGAAGGCTATTCGGCGTGTGGCCAGCAGATCGTCGATGCCATTCTTACCAGTCCCTGCCAGCGGCAAGCTGACTTCCTGATGAGGCACAGGAACGGCCTCCAACTTGTTGCCATAGAAGGTGTAATTGGGGAAGAGGGCAATGTCGGGATGCATACGCCCCTGCTTCGTGAGCCGGCCGACGACAGCCTCGTTGTCGTGGTATTGCTTCAGCAAGCGCTCAAAGAGGGACAAGCGGCAATCCGAAAGATGGATATCGTTCAACAATGCATCCTGGACTTTTGAAACATCCGGCTTCTGCTGAACGACGGCTGGCAATTGCTTGTGGTCACCAATGAGAACAAACTTCCGGATGGCTGGCACACCATCGTTATTGGCACTCAACAGCCCTATCAAATGAGGCTCAAGTATCTGTGAGGCTTCGTCAATAACAGCCAAACTGAACTGCTTCAGTTGGAATAGCGAGATGTTGCTGTTCAGGGCCGTGGTAGTGCCAACAAACACACGCACAGAAAGCAGGATATCCTTCAGATCGTCGACCTTCTGCGTGTTCTGGACAATAGAACTTAATAGTCGGTCTCTGTATTCCAACTCACAGCTGAGGGGGTTGCCAATCCTGATAAAGTCAATACCCTCCTTTTTCAGTTTGCTGCATATCTCATCGACAGCCCGGTTGGTATAAGACAGCAGCAGGATATTGGAACCGGGTTCCTGGAGTTCCTCCTTCACGGTGTACAGCAGTCCGTAGGACGTCTTACCGGTTCCCGGAGGACCAATGATCAGAAACAAGTCTTTGGCTCTTTTTACACGGAGGGCCAGGTCGTTGAATTCCTGATAATCGCCCTTCAGTTCCAATGTGTCGTCAACGTCGGGCTCTCGCTGGAGTAACAGCAAGTCACGTCGTTGCTTGGGAGCGGAAAGGAATGCCTGCATACCCTTATAGAGTGAACTATACGACGACTCCATGAAATCATGTTCTATCGCCCACAGCTTACCTTGCTCTTTCACAAAGACGCGGTTATCAGACTGCGGGGCCCTGAGTGCCAACGAGATCCTGTCAGTCTGAATGTCTTCGATGGTACACCTGAAGACCATGGTCTTTCGGGCATCAGGTTCTTTGTCTTTCTCGTACGGGTAGAGAATAACAATATCGCCAGTACGGAAATTGGACATATCGCCAGCGTCGGTCTCAGAGAACTTCAGGACTACGGAGTCTATCCTCCCTGTGGTGTCAGCATCGGGGTGGTCGAGGGTGAGCCTGTCGTAGATGTTGCCAGCAGCCAGTTTGTCAGAAAGAGAATCATGCCAGGTGGCGGCAAAGCCGGAGCTCTCCTTGGTCTTGTTGCCCAACTTGGACATGACATGCTCGTTGGCAATGAATGTGAGGAATCTGAAATAATAGGCCTTTTCCAATTCCGTGGCATTCTGAACAGGATCCAGAATGCTGGCTATCTGAGGCTTCTGGTAGTTCGTCCAAAGAGAATTGTTGACCTTCTTCATGTTGAACTGGTCAGGCGTCAGACCGTCGAGAATCCTGTAGCCATTGGGCTGCGTATAGAGCATCTCCGTCCAGGCGATACCGTTTCTGACCTTGATGGCCTTGAATATCAGCTCAGGTGAGAATCCAAGGCCCAACAGGCTTTCAGTATATTTGGAATACAGCAAAAAGGCATGAAGCTCCTTGCCGTTTCTTTCATAGATCTCCCTAAAGTTGTAGCGAATGAGCGCCATATACAGAAGAAGCTGCACATAGTGCTCGTCAGTCTGTCGGGGGGTGGTGAAATGATCATACGGGAAACTGCCTTTTCCAGACTTTTGCTCCAATAACACTTTAAAGTCCATCTGAAGATAGTCCATACGACCTTGCAAGCCCAGCATCTCTGAGAAGAACGAGGGCTCGACCAAGCCATCTCTCGAATTGAATCGTTGCAAGATAGTTGGCAATGAAGCGTGGATAGCCTGAGTGATATTCTGCTTTTGCTTTTGCGCCTCCTGATGGAATTGTGGACTGACCCCTGCTGTCAACAACGCTATGGCATTGTTCTTGAAGAAGTCCTTCACACTTTGGGTGTAAGAATGGGTATTGGGCAGTTGGTGTATGGACTCGTCCAGCAGTTGCCCAGCCAAGTTACCCAACACGATTGCCTCCGTGGTTCTTGAAGGCTCCAGCTTCTTGATCAACTCTACGAAAGGAGAGTCGGCATAGTTGGTGAAGCAATGCGCCACGGTTGATATATTCACCAAATAATCGGGTTCAAAGATGATCAGCTCCGGATATATGACGCCATCGTCCTCCCTTGGTCGCACAAGATTCAACTGTGCTCCCTTGTAGAACATATCCTTCAGATAGCTCCAATCAAAACTGTTGATGGTGTTACCCTGGGAATAGCATACCTTCGTCAATTCCTCATCAGAACCGTCTTCTGTCTGTACATAGACAAAATCATCATCCCATTGTTCGACAATGGCTCTCATACATTCTCCAACCAATAAGGGTGTAAACGAGGGCACTTTTTCGGTTGGGAACAAGGCTATCAGCGAACCAGGGATATGGCAATCACAGATAAAGGCGATGAACTGGCACAGATTCTTCAAATCGAACAAGCAGAACTTCTGCAATTCGGATTCGGACAGCTCGTAGTATTTCCTCAGTCGTACTCGGGTGTCATTGGTCGTCTTGACAAGTTTACGCGAAGCCCTGTGCTCCTTCAGCAGATAGTCGGTTTTAGCAAATGCGCCGCCCAGATTCAAACGGGTAAAACTGGTCTTTTGATTGATGAATCTCTGGAACACCTGATTGAACGACTGATAGACCTTGCGAAAGGCCGGCCTTAGACTGACAGCGGTCTCCAGTTCATGAAAGAAGTTGGCCGTTGCCTCCGGCTCGTAGGTTTCGTTGATTGTAACTGGTTGGGCGCTGCCATTATCAATAGAGAATTCCTCAATCCTTAATTTGGCAGGGACGGATTGTATCAGTTCTTTGGACAAGGCCAAGGTGTCGAGGCCATTCAAGATGGTATCCAAGTGCGCGTTGTCACAGACAGTCAGCCACGTCTTAACGGTATCCGACAATTGCGACGCATCTATCTCCGAGTCTTGTCCAAAGATGATGGCGGCGCTGATATTGGCGGGTTTTACACCTAACAGACTGGTGAGTCCTTTTGTCACACGGCTCTTGTTGAGTCTGATTTGCTCGTAGGGTGACTTCTTCCCTGCCCCACCCTCGATAATCATGTTATCAGATGTCCATGAGCCATTTTCACGAGCAATGATATGACCACCCCAATTCTTGAATTCCAGAATCCTGATGCCGCCAGCAGTCATGAGTAGTGCATCTAACTCTACGCCCTCGATGTTGTAGTTCCCAATAAGAATACACTCTTTGGAAGGATCAGCATACACTTGCTTAAGCAGTTGACAGATATTCTCAAACTGCTTTGACTCAGCGAGGTAGTTATATTCCGAAACTTTATAAATGCGTAGAGCCATACCTTATTTTCGGGGGCAAGGGGCAAGGAGCATGGGGCAAGAGGTTAGACCTCGCGCTTCAATTCCTGCAGTTTCGCCTTGATATACTCCTGAATGTCGGTGGGGGTGACGTCGTAGACGGGGTGGAGCTCCTCGAAACCTTTCTCCTTGACAAAGAAAGAGCCTGTTGTCAGCATACTCAGAAGGCCTCGCATATAAAGCTTATGATCGGAGTGCTCCAAGGCTGCCGATATCATCTTTTCAAGGCCGCCGCCCTCTTTCAGTATGGAGTATATATCGTAGTAATCTCTGAACTTCGAGCGGCGGAGCATCGTCTCCATCTTCATGGCACCTATCGACTCCATATCTGCAATGAATAGGTTATTCAGATAGGGCATCCGTGTCATTGTGGCGATGGCTTTACGAGGGGCAGCATAGAATGTCAGCTTAACACCCTCGAAGTTGAAGGTGACAAGGTCGAATCCCGCCACTTCGTAATCACGGACTTCGCCGATAGCCTCCAGCTCTTTCAAGATGGACGGCCAACTGACATCGGGCTTCTCGCTACGTTTGGTCAGCCACTTCATAAAGTAGAGGTCTTCGCTTTGTCGCTTCCCTATTTGGAGCGACAAAGCTGTACCGCCGACAAGTGTGAAGGGTTTGATACACTCTAACTTAGAGATGGCCTCGAACACTTTCCCTGTATGTGGTGCTAAAGACTTGGACCGTTCCATCATAATGCTGCCATTTTTCGGTTCATGTGACGTGTCTCTATACCCTTGACGTATGCATCAGGACGCTTGGCACCAAAGTAATACCAGGCATAAAGGATGTTATAGCGTCGGAACATGGCACCCACGGGCGCCACGCGTTCAAGCCAGACACGCTTCACCTTGTTATAGCCAAACAGGGGGAAGAGCTGGTTGATGTCGTCGATGTCAAGATAGAGAAGGACATGCTCAATGATGGCCTCATCGGAGATGGACTTCATCTTCGACACATCGTAAGACCAGAAGGCGTTCTCCTTCTTGAGCTTACGTATCAGCTGCTTTCTGACATCTTCATTCATACCGCGGGCAAAGTTAAGGAGAAAAAGTTAAAGTTCCAAATATTTGGAAGGAAATTTCTCTAGCATGGGCCCGACGGCATCGAGCCACGCGTCGCCCTGCCAACTTTCTTGCAATATATTTGTACATTTCAAAACTTTTGCGTATCTTTGCACCCAAAGCATCGTGATTCACTTAAAACATAACTATGAGAAAAACATCAAGCTACATCCGGAGAGGTCTCGTGCTGGGCGTCATGCTGAGCGGCATATGCACACTGTCGTATGCAAAAGGCGACCGGCAAGGCACGCTCTACATCGAGAAGAGAGACGGTGAGACCATCAACCTGCCAATCACCAACGGCTACCCACGGCTGATAAACGAACAGGAAGGTGAGCAGCTGTTCATTGAAAAGGACGAAACAGGGGACTTCATCACTGTGGTATCGGCGGACATCCTGCGCATCTACGCTACCCTAGAGACCGCAGGCATTGCTTCGCGGACTGCCGACGATGACGACCTGCTGCCGGCTACGGTCTACGCCATTGACGGTAAACGGGTAGCCACCGACGGAAAGAACCTGGAACGACTGCCACAGGGCGTCTATATTATTAAGAAAGGTAAGAAAACAACTAAGTTCGTACGGCCATGAAACACTTCATCCTTTCGCTCCTGATGATGGCAGCTGCCGTCACAGGCGTCTATGCTGACGACTATCGGGGCCAGCATGTCAGCCTCACACGTACTAACGGCGACAGCCTGCAGTACGACCTCTTCCACCACCTGTCGATGGTCCCGCAGGTAGAGGACGGCAAGGTGGTGTGGACCTTCAATTACGAGAAACCCGACTATGGCTTCGGCGACGAATACCTGGGTACCAATCAGTATTCCTTCAAGGTGGACGACCTGAAATCCATCGACTTCTATACCCCCGAGCAGTCGCTGGCCCGTGCCCGCCAGGCACTCGTCGACTTCTACAAGGCCACCGACGGCGACCACTGGAAGATCAACACCAACTGGTGTACCGACAAGCCCATCGGTGAGTGGTATGGCGTGACGACAGGCTACTTCGAACCCCTGTTCCCCTATGTCTATGAGCTAAGGCTGACGGACGGCAACGACCTGCAAGGCACGTTCCCCGACGGCAAGCTCTTTGCCCGTATGGGACCCATCACCGCCATTTCGCTATGGAACAACAAGCTGACTGGCGAGATACCCGAGAATATGTATCTCAACTACGCCTTGGACCGTCTGAATGCAGGAGAAAACCAGTTGACAGGCTCCATACCAGGGACGTTTATCGCCAACCCGCTGTTCGAGAAACTTGAGCTGTACAACAACAAGCTGACAGGCCCCATCCCCGCCAGCATTGCCAAACTGATGAACTACCAAAGCACGCCGAGAGTGGACATCTCAGGCAACGACCTCAGCGGCGAGGTGCCACAGGAAATCGTCAACCATCCGATGTTCCACCTGAGATGGCAGAAGATTCTGCCCCAGAGCGGACACCTGACGCTGCCCGACATACCCGCCTACAAGATAGATGTCAACGACTTCAACGGCAACCAGTATGCCACGACCGACATCTACAAGAGCAACCAGTACACCCTCATCTACAACTACTCGTCGGCCCGGGGCGACTTCTCAGACAAGCTGGCTGCGGCATACGAGCAGTACAAAGGCAAGGGATTCGAAGTCATGGGTATGTGTCCCGGCGACGCAGAGACCATCCAGAACTACCTGCACGAAAAGGGCATCACGTGGCTTAACATAGAACCCGAGTCGTTCAGGAAATACGTGGGCGACTACCTCTTGTACCTCAATCTCATTCACCTGGTGGACAACAAGGGGGACATCGTGTTCACCAGCCTGATGGACGAAAACGGCAAGATGGAGAACACAGGGCCCGGCGGCAGCACACGCGACCAGGAGGTGTTCGACGTGCTGGCAGACAAGTTCGGAAAGGTAGACTTCACACCCTACACCTCAACCGACTTCTCGCACGACGGAGAGGTGCTGACCCTTCAGCAGGCTACGGTGGGCAAGGGCATCGACATCATCTTCCTGGGCAATGCCTATGTGGACAAAGACATGGAGCCCGGAGGCAAGTACGAACAGGTGATGAACCAAGCCATGGAGAAGTTCTTCGCGCTGGAGCCGTTCACATCGCTGCGCAACCGCTTCAACGTCTATGCCGTCAAGGCGGTATCGCACAATGCCGAGCTCTACGACGGTACGAGACAGGCCATCATGACGATGGACGATGTCGACAAATACGCCGCGAAGGTGACGACCCTCATCCCCAACCGTCCCAGGCGCATCAACATCATCTACAACTCCTACAACGCAGGACGCAGCATCACCTATATGTACGACGACAACTCCTACGTCGCCTTCATGCTCACCGGCGTCAACGACGTTCTCAACCACGAGGGCGGCGGTCATGGCGTAGGACGACTGCTGGACGAATACGCCGAGGGTACCGAGATCTCCATGCCTACGGCAGCCGAGAAAACATACATCGAGAACCAGTGGACGACGTTCGGTCGCGGTGCCAACATCGACCTCCATGCCGACGTCACACAGACACGCTGGGCACGACTGGCTGCCGACGCCCGCTATGCCACCGAACAGCTCGGTGCCTACGAGGGCAGCGGAACATTCTCCAACGAAGTATACCGTCCCACCTGGAACAGCATGATGCGCTACAACGACATTCCCTTCAACGCACCATCGCGCGAGGCTATCTATAAGTACGTCATGCAGGAGAGCGAAGGTCCTGACTGGCAGTACGACTACGAGACCTTCGTCAAGTTTGACCAGAAAGGCCGCAAGCAGTTTGCCGATGCCTTGAACGAACAGAACGCGCCGGCTCGCAGAGCTGACAACACACAACAGCAGAACAATGCCCGGCAAGACGAGCTGCTGCACTCACTGCCACCCCGCATCGTCAACGGCACCTGGCGTGACGCCCTCAGCAACCCGGCTAATACAATACAGTTGAGGGAGCTCTACAACAGATAGTCTCCCCCACCCCTTTTCATACATCAAGCGGCAAGGATTTTTGTCCTTGCCGCTTGCTTTTGTCGTTAAGATGCCATCCTTTTGCTCCTCACATTAGCGGCGGGGAGCGGCGGGAGCACCGAAGCCGAAGCCCTGGGGCTGGGCGGCACGCTCGGGCTCGCCAAGGAACGAGGCCTCGGCATCGCTGGCATCGAGCTTGAAGACCATGAACTTGGGCGACTTCTCGGTGCAGGGTGTCCAGGCACCGCCCTTCGGGCCGTTAGGATCGCTGTACTTGGCGAAGTTGGTCCAGGCGGTAAGCATCTTTTCAGAGAGGTCCCAGTCGCCCTTGGTCCAGGGACGCCAGCAGTGCTTCAGCGACTTGAAGACGAACCAGAGGTCAGACGAGTGGAAGGCGCCACGGAGACGCTGGGTGACCTCGGGATGGGAGCCGTCGTCGGGCAATGGACGGGCAAACTGATAGGCCCATGCCTTGCCGCCCTTCTGCTGGCGTACCTTACAGAACTCGGCGATGTTCGGGGCCATGTTGCCCATATCGTTCAGGGTGAAGCCAATCATGTAGGGGACATCGGCGAGGGTGCCCTCGCGGGTGGCGTCGTCGAAGCTCTTGACGCTGACGTAGCCGTCGATCATCGGCATGAACGGCAGTCCGCGACGCATGAACGGCATGGCGCCGCCCTGCTGCTGGCCGTCGTCGTTAATCTGGTAGTAGAGCGTAGGCAGGGCGAAGACGGTCTCCGTAGAGGCCTGGCGCATCTTCTGAAGATCGGTGAGGCCAGCCCAGTCGAAAACTTTCTTAGCGTTGGCCTCAGCGTCGGCAAAGGAGCCGCCGCTGTAACGGCCACCGGTGGGATTGCCGTTGGCATCGGGGATGGTGATGCCCTGGGCACTCATGATGACGGCCTTGTGGAACAGACCACGGGCCAGGGGCGACTCGCAGAGGGTGCGGACGCTGCCGCCGCCGGCACTCTGTCCGAAGATGGTGACGTTGTTGGGGTCGCCGCCAAACTGTGCGATGTTCTTCTTGATCCACTTCAGCGCCTCAATCTGGTCGAGGATGCCGTAGTTGCCGGAGACGTGGTGAGGACTCTCGGCGGTGAGGGCGGGATGGACGAGGAAGCCGAAAACGCCGAGACGGTAGTTGATGGAGATGAGGACGACGTCCTTGGCGCCCCACTCCTGTCCGTCGAACTCGGGCTCGGAGCCGAAGCCCTCACGGTAGCCGCCACCATGTATCCACAGGGCCACGGGCAGCTTCTTGGCCGTCTGGCCGGGAGCCTTCGTCCACACGTTGAGGTAGAGGCAGTCCTCGCTGAAGGCAGCCTCCTTGCCATAGCCCCACTCAGTGTAGTAGCCACCGGTATACTGGATGGCCTGGTAAGAGGGACGTCCGAAGGTGTCGCAGATCTTCACACCCTTCCATGGCTGGACGGGCTGCGGCTCACGCCAGCGGTTCTCACGGATGGGAGGAGCGGCATAGGGTATGCCACGATAGACGTAGACATCGGGATGGTCGTCGGCCAGTACGCCTTGCACCTGACCGCCTTCGATGGTCAACACGGGGTTCTCTGCTGCCTGTGCAGCTGACACTGCGAGCATGAGCAGGAGTGCGGAAAACAGCTTTTTCATACGCTTTTCTTAGGTTTTGGTTAGTGGTAAGTGCTGCAAAGGTAGGCATTATTCACGAAACCTCCAAAGAAAAGGGAAAGAAATATTCATTTCAGAGCTTCAGCCTCGCGGGGATTACCGAAGGTGACGGGCAGCGACAGCAGCTGGTAGTAGAGGGTGGCAGCGAGGCGCTGATGCCCCAGGTCGTTGGGGTGCAGACGGTCGGTATCGGCATTGTTGAAGTACGGGGCGTGGACGTCCAGCAGGGGGAACAGGCCGCTGGTGGCGCTCCAGTCGATGACGGGGACGGCCCACACGTCGGCGGCCTCCTTGACGGCATTGACATAGGCGTCGAGGTACTCGCCACACTGGTTCGTGTAGGACTCGTCGCACTGCCAGTTTTTCTCGTTGGCGTGGAAGTCGGCACGGTGGATGGGCGTCAAGAGGACAATCTGCTTCGTGGGATAGGCGCGCTTGAGGGAGTCCATGGCGATGTTGATGCGTCCGCAGAACGTCTTGGCATCCATCGACGGTGTGCGCTGACGGCGTGTGACCAACTGCTTGGGCTGTCCGTGGCCGTACTCCACCTGTGCGTCGTGTTCGTCCCACCAGACGCCGAGGGGCACGCCATTGTTGTAGTCGTTGGTGCCACAGAAGACGATGATGGCGTCGACATCCTGTCCGTGGTCCTTGAGCAGCTGTGCGGTCTGACGGGGGATGTCGTCCCACTGTCGGCCGCTGACGCCGTAGACGTAGGGCGTGATGTCGAGCCAGTCGGCCAGCCATCCCCAGTACTTCTTCTTCGCCGCCTTATTGCGCGGGTCGGTGATGGAGTCGCCGAAGTAGGCCACACGCTTACCCTGCCAGGGGTGGACGAAGCTGGGCTGTGCCCAGCTAGATGATAAATGACAAATGATAAATGCTAAACTCAGCAGCAGACGTTTCATATTTTCTACGTTTCTTTTCTATTCTCTAGCAGTATACACAACAAACGATAACTTCATTTCCTAACTTTACGCCCGCCGACGACATACACACCACGACGCAGGCCGTCGAGCGCCTTATCAGCCGGGACGCCACTACGCAGCAGGAGGCCATCCGTGGTGCAGACATCGACAAGCTCATGACTGCTCCTCAGACGGTCAACAGTTGTCGTTACTGCTTGAAGGATGAGCTTTCCTTCGGTATTAAGCAGCGAGGCATCCCAGGTGTAGTCAGCACCGTCGGCAGCCACGGTCTTGACGACCGGGGTGCCCGTGGCACCGGTAAAACCACTGTTAAAGACGGGCAGTTCCATGCCCTCGGTCAGGACACGACCTTCGGGTATCTGAACGAGCAGTGTGTCTGAGAAATGGACAATGCGTCCGCTGACGGTAAACCGGCTGTTGCCTGACGTGGAGCCTAACCGCACGACGAGCGTGGCACCGGTATTGAGCGTCAGACTGCTGGCACGCAGTGTCCCTGTAGGCGAGCTCTCCACGCCTCCATAGAGTCGGCCGTCTTTGTTGACGATGATGCTGGCCGCCGTGCCCGTGCCATAAAGGCTGGCACCCCTGGCAATGGTGACGGTTCCGGTAACCGAAGCTGTGGATGCCAGTTCGAGAGAACCGCCACTGACGGTGATGGGCGAGGTATGACCTGCCGCACGCAGCGTCAGTTTTCCCGTTCCGACCTTTGTGACACGACTGGCTGTCAGCAGTCCGCTGAACGCCATGTCTTCATTCAGATAGCCTATCTCGTAAGCACTCGAACTGCCGCCCAGCACGCCTGTTGCCGCCGTACCCATCAAAGAGCCTATCTTCAGCGTGCCGCTGGCCTCGTTGCCACTGCCGCCGTTAAAGAAGGCTATCCAGGTGTCGGCATCGACCTTCAACCGGCCCTTGCGCAGATCGCTGACATTGGTCATCAGGCGGAACTGACTACCTTTGGCGGTCAGCGTGCCCTCGAAGTTGGCAAATGTCAAGCCGACATCACAACGTACATAGCGCGTCTCGACGGTCAGGTTGCCCTTACCCTTGACGCTGCCGTTAATCTTGCCGCGCGACGAACCGAGGATGCGGTTCGTCGTCCCCTCGGCGACCGTCACCTGATGGTTGAAGGTCGGGACGGTGGAGGTGCTGTTTACATCAATCTGATGGACCTCGCCGCCGGCCAACAGCATGGGCGAGCCACTGCGTCCGAAGGTGCTGTTCCAGGCTCCCTGGGCCACGACACCCTTCCGGACAATCAGTCCTGCGAAGTTATTGGCTCCGGGGTATGTGAAGTTCAGCTGTCCGGCACCGTCCTTAACGAGATAGCCCGTACCGCTGACCTGTCCCTTCAGTGAGAGGGCGCTATTGGACTGGGCAATACGGATGGTTGCCGTATCGGTGACTGTTACCTGGCGGTCGGTACCCATGTTGTCCTTCGCCAACACTAACGTGCCACCATTCTTAAGCTGCAGATTCCCTTGTGCGGCCGAAGCAGCGCCGATGGCACTCTTCTGGCCTCCGTCGTAGAAATTGGGAACGGTGAGTGTTCCGCCATTGACAATGGTCGGACCGGTGTAGTCACTGTACTTGATGTTGAGGGTGACTTTTGCTGCCGGATTGACGGTCAGTCCGCCATCGCCGCTGAGACCACCATTGCCCGAGAGGGTATAGTCGCCGCTGTCGAACGAGACGCCCTTGGTCACCATCATCTCGGGCACGCTGACGTTGGTCAACGCTGCACGGTCATTGAAGACGACGCCATCGCCGTTGACGAAGGCGGTGGGATTGCCACCGTTGCTGACAGAGAAGTTTTGCTTCTTATAGTCCCACACATTGCTTAAAGCGCCTGTCCAGACGATGCCGTCGGCAGCCGGCCGGCTCTCATGGACAATGAGCAGCAGACGGCCGTCTCGCACCTCCAGGTCGTAGTTGATGCCCTCCAGTCCGCGTGTCTTTAACTTCGTCACGTCGCAGGTGAGCGTCCCCGTACAACGTGCAATCTCGTACTCGGCGTAGTCCTTAGAGCCAAGGTTGACAGTGAGGTAATTGGTACCACGGAAGGTGAGGTCGCCCTCTACCTGAAGGTAGCCGCTGAGCGGACTGCCGGGCTGCGGCATGACGGCGTCAATCTCCAAATAGACCTCTCCGGGCAGCACCATGCTCTTCTCGCTGCTGATGACGTTGCCACCAGCCTTCAGCCGGCATCCTTCGTAGTTCAACGCGCCTTCAAAGGTGATGGTATCCTGAAGCGTGAAACGACCGCCGAGGGTTCCCCTGGCACGCAGCTCTACAGGACCGGCTATGGTTCCATTGACCTCAAGTGTGCCTTCGCTGATGATTGTCTGACCGGTGTGCCCCAATGTGCCGTTGACGATGGCGGCACCCTGCATAGACTTGACGAGTCCGCCCTTGCCGGCGGTGACACGACCCTGGAAGGAATAGTCATGGCCACGGGGAGTCATCAGATAGAGCATGGAGGGTTGAAGGGGTGCCGAAGGGGCGATGGGCGCGGTGTTGTCGCCCGAGAGGTCGAACAGCACACTTTTGCCATCGGCGTAGGGGGCATCGGCCGTCATGTCGAATGTTGAATACTGTCCATGGCCCTTATAGCGAAGGTCACTTTCGTAGACGGGGGGCAACGGAGGCATGGGCATCCCACCACCCAGATAAAAGCCGGTGTTGGGATGCTGATAGTAGCCACGGGTGGTGCAGTCGCCACGGTAGTGGGGGTCCTGCTGCAGGCAGTAGATGCTATAAGACGTCGGTATGTTGGTAGTGTAACCAACCAGTCCCGTACAGCTTCCTGCATCCTGTTTGGCAAGGATAATCTCCTCGCGCCAGTCACCGATGATGTCGCCCATGAAAGCGGGACGCGTACCCGTGGCACCATGTGTGGCCCAGGCAGACTCCTGAGAGAATTCACAAAGGCGGTCGCCGAGGACACGTGTTATCATCATGTTCGTCCCCCAGCCTGAGCCACCAGGCGAGTTCAGCCATTCGCGCTGCAGACGACCGTCCCACCAGACGCCCTCGAACATCGAGCCGCTACGCGTCTGACCGGTCTTCTCGCCTTTGCAGTCATAGACGAATTCGTCTGTGTAGCTGAGTATCTCGTAGCCCTTTCGCGAGGCATCGATATCCAAACAAGCACCACGCCCTACGTCGTAGACCGAGGGCAGGTACCACTCCTTGATACGCTCGGCTGTCGCCGCATCATAGAGCAGCTGGCCAAGCAGGGCACTCTGCTGGATGGCATAGACCTCAAGACCGGGACGGTCGGGGTCGATGTCGCTCAGAACATAGCGGTCACCATGGCCTATGCCGGGGCTGCGGAACCAGCCGTTGCGGGGATTGACCGAGTAGCCACCCTGTATCATCTCGTCAGTACCGTCGCCATCGACATCAGCCACACGCAACTGGTGGAACTCTGCCGGCCACGGCGACTTGTCGTTACGGCTCCAAGTTCTGTCATGATGCCAGTTGGTGGGGATGCCACCCGTCCAGTCGTACTCCCAGGTGAAGACGTAGTTGTGGTGTGTCTTGTTGGTCTCGCGGTCAAGACACTCCATAACCAGCGACGGATGGATGCCGTCAAGATAGCAGATGGCAAAGTGGCCGTCCATGACGGCATAGCCGAAGCTCATGTACTTGGCGCGGGTGTTGCGTCCCCACGTGTCGCTGCCGTCATGCACTTCGTTGTAGTTCAGTTCGTTGCAGGCTATCTCGGCACCCGTCTCGCCGTCGATAACTGACACGTAGAATGGCGGTACGCGCGTAGCATGGGAACGGTAGTCCACCACGCCGTCGCCGTCGGTATCGGCAACACTGCTGCCTTTGGCATACTTTCCCCATGTGTTGTTGGACTTGTCCCAGAAGCGTGTGCCGTCACTCGACTTTATCATCACTTCACAACGACCATCGCAATTGATGTCCCACGCGACGACCATATCGTTCTGGCCTGCAGAGATATTGACGTTCGGCCCCATGTCTACTGTCCATAGCAACGTGCCGTCGAGCCGGTAGGCCTGTAGCTTATGACTGGTGGTGGCTGCATTGTCGGACTGGTTCTCGGCATCATCCTCTTTATCACTGGCTGTGGCACCCGTAAACAGTCGGTCGCAGACAACGGCATCGTACTCGCCGTCGCCATCAAGATCCATCGGCCACACGAACTTCGTACGGTAGTCGTTGCGGACAATTACTATGTTATCGAAGTCGAAGTTGAACCAAACATTGGGATACGGCTGTGACTTGTATTTGAAAGGCGCACTCTTGGGACCCTCGACACCGTCGGGGGTGATGGCCGTAACGGCATATTCCGCATTGGCAACGAGCGATGACGGAGCATAGTTGGTCGTCTTAAGGGGGGTAGCATTGAGCTTTGTATAGTCCGTGGCGCCAGGACTACGGCGATAGACATTATAGGTCGTGCCCTCAGGTTCCTGTGCCAATTTTCGCCAGGAAATCAGATTGCCCTGACCTGCCGACGACGTGACGGAACGGATGGAGCTGCCAGAACGATTAACGGCGACGACACCGCGACTGAGGGGTTGCTGCAGACGTTGTGCCGTTATATAGGACGTAGCGGATAAGGTTAGGAGCAAGACAAGATACTTGCTGTTCATTTGTAATTAGTTTTTAGTCGATTGGTTCTATGTCTGTAAAAAACACCCTCCCCACTTTACGTAAGCAGCGGAGAGGGTGCGAGTAGCATCTGGATATTACTTAAACGGTAAGTACCAGTTATTCTTGTCTTCCAAGTTGACGGCGGGATTCTTGTAGGCTAACTTACGTGCGAGCCACTGGCTGCCGAAGTTCGGGCGATAGAGTCCGGCCTCGTTCTTGTGGCGAGCGAGACGCATGAGGTCGTACCAGCGGCCACCCTCGAAGGCGAGCTCCAGGGCCATCTCGTCGCAGAGGAGATCCTCGACGGCGTTGATGGAGTCCTGACGTGTGGTGCCCACGGCGATACCCTCGGCAGCAAGCTCAGCCATCTTCATACCGACGATGGTGTCGAGCTGGTAGGGCGACAGTCCGGGGCTGTAGACGGCACCCGTATAGTCGCAGGTGGCGCCGGCACCGTGCATATGTACGCCGATGCAGTTCTCGGGCTCCGCAAACTTCGAGATATTAGCCTCGGAGAGCAGCGGATAGGTGGTCTGCAGCGCCACCTTCGACGCGTCGCTGATGTAGAGCGGACCACCGCTGCCAGCAGGCTCGACGAGGTAGCGGCTGATGCCGTCCTTGAGGATGGCGAAGGCGACGTCGTAGTAACCCAGACGGTTGAAGGCCTCGGCCAGACGGAGCCAGACGGCGCTGACACGGTAGAGGTACACCTGTGCGTTGCTGTTCTTCGTGATCCAGACGGTGGTCTCCGACGACTCCTTGTCATCACGCTCACGGGTGATGGCGCTGGTGCGCATGTCGCCAATCTTCACGCTGTTGAGGATAGTCTTCGTGGCCGTGCTCGTGGACGACTTGTAGTAGTAGTCCTGACCCTCGGAGAGGGCGTTGTAGGCGGCGCTGGGCACAATCTGTATTTGGTCGACGTAGCCCTTGCTGTTAGAGTAGAAGTCGTAGCCGTAAGCCAGCGGGATGAGCGTCGTCACACCCGCCCGGTTGTTGGGTGCCATGGGGATGTAGGTGATGACGTCGGTACCGCCCGAGAAGATGTTAGCCCAGGGCGTCGTGGTGTAGCTGAACGTGCCACCCCAGTCGCTGGGCAGCAGCTCCTGCATGGCCACGGAACGGCGGCCGCTGAAGGTGACACCCTGCATATAGGCCGAATGGCGGCTGTCGGCGGGCAGCACCTCCGTGAGGTAGGTGATGTAGTGGCGCGCTGCCTGGGCATACTGTCCCGTCTCAAGGTAGAGGTCGCCCATGACGACGTCGACAGGGATGAAAAGCATCGACGTGGTGATGCTGGACGGTGCCGAGCCGTAGTCAGGCAGGCCGTAGCCCGTGTACTGCTCAAGGTCGGGAGCCAGACGGGCGACGATGCCGTCGATGTCGAGCTCCGGGAACTGGTTGTTGTCAATCTGCGAGATCTGCGTCAGCGGCTCGGTGTAGAACGGCACCTTGCCGAAGACACGTGCCAGCTGCATATAAGCCCAGGCACGGACGGCCTTCACGGCGACATACTCGTTCATGGCGACATAGGTGGCACCGGTGCGGATCGTCGTGTCGCGATGGGCGATGTAGTAGTTGCAGTTGTTGATGACGCGGTAGTAGACGTAAGCGCTGTCGTACTTGTTGGCCTCGGACAGCTGGAACTGTGCCAGCTCGCGCAGATGACGGTCCGTGGCAGCGGTGGTGTCGACGAGGTCGCCACGCATCTCACCGATGAACATATACTGGTCGGCCAGCTGCTGCATACCCTGGAGGATGCCCAGGGCGTAGTAGATGGAGTCCGTCTTCTGGTTAATGTCCGGCTCGAACAGCTGTCGCTCGCTGTCGCTCTCGAGCATATCAGAACAAGCCGTGAAGACTGTTCCGCCTAAACACAGGCAACCTGCAATCAAGAGCGTTTTAATATTTTTGGTATTCATAATCTTCAATCTTCTGGATTGTGCCGCCACACGGTGGTGGCATAGTTCAACAATTTCTTCTGGATTTTCAATGTTCAACATCGATTACAGGTTAATCTTCACACCAGCCAGGAACGAACGTCCGAAAGCCAGACAGCCGCTGTCGATACCTTGGTAGAGGACGCCGTTGCCAATGGAGAACTCGGGGTCGTTGCCCGTGTACTTGGTGAACGTCAGGAGGTTCTGAGCCTCAGCCCAGACGGTGAGGCCCTGGAGCCACGTCCAGCTGCCCGGCACGGGCACGCGGTAGCTGAGGTTCACGGTCTTCAGACGGAGGTACGAGCCGTCCTCAATCCAGCGGTCGCTGAAGCGGTTGTTGCCCAAGGGGTCGCCGAAGGTGGCACGCGGCAGCACCGCCTGCTGACCCTCGTAGCGCCAGCGGCCCGTGGAGGCCACCTGCTGGTTGTAGAACGTCGAGCCACTGTTCAGCACGGAGCGCTGGTAGTTGTAGACGTCGTTGCCCAGCACGTAGTTGAAGCCGAGCGACAGCGTGAGGTTCTTCCAGCTGACGTTGGCGAAGATGTTGCCATAGATGTCGGGGTTGGGGTCGCCGATGACGGTCTTGTCGTCCTCGTCGATGGCACCGTCTCCGTTGATGTCGGTGAAGTGGACGTCGCCAGCCTTGAAGTACTGACGGGCACCCGTGGCGTCCTCCATATAGAGGTAGCCGTTCTGGCCCGCTGCCTGGGCGTCGGCATCAGTAGCAAAGATGCCCTCCGTACGGTAGCCGTAGAACACACCCACAGGCAGGCCCACCTCCGTCAGGATGTTCTCCGTACCGTAGATGGAGCTCAGCGACTGGTAGCCCTCGGGGAGCTTCGTCACCTTATTCTTATAGTGGCCCACGCTGGCGCCCACCTCCATGTTCCAGTTGCGCGAGACGATGGGCTTGACGGTCACCGTGGCCTCGAAGCCCTGGTTCTCCAGCTCGCCGCCGTTGCTCCAGTAGAGGTTGATGCCGCCGATGGGGTTCTCGAAGGCTTTCTGCGTCAGCAGGTTGTTGGTCTTGTGGTAGAAGTAGTCGACGCTGACACCCAGACGGTTCTGAAGCATATATGCCTGGAGGCCGAGGTTCAGCTTGTGGGTCGTCTCCCACTGGATCTTGTCGTTACCGATGTTCGTCAGCTGGATACCCATGGCGCGGTCGTAGTATTTCACCGAGGTATAGCTGGTGCGGGCGGCATAGTTGGAGATGTGGTCATTGCCGCTGATGTCGTAGCCGGCGTTCAGACGCAGGTAGTTGAACGAGCGGAACACGGACGACTGACTCTTCAGGCGCTGGAACCACCCCTCGTTAGTGAGCACCCAGCCCAGCTGGACGCTGGGGAACAGGGCCCACTTTGTGCCGAAGAGTCCCAGACCGTCGGCATTCTCGCCGAAGCGGCTGTTGGCCTCGCCGACGAGCGACAGCGTGGCGAAGTAGCGGTTCATGTAGTTATAGTCCACATTGCCGTACCAGAGGATGTTCTTCCACGTCTCGTTGACACCCTCGACACCGGGGAAGCCGCTGGTCTGAAGGGCGGGGTTCTTGTCGTTGCCCTTGGAGTTGTACTCCGAGCGCAGGTCGCTGTTGTCGTAGGAGAAGGTGTTGTAGCGTGCACCGACATAAGCGTGCAGCGAGTGCTCAGCCAGCTGTTTCTGCCAGTCGGCCTGCACACGGCCCATGAAGTTCTGCTCCTTGGCAAACATCGAGGCGACGAGCGACGTCGTGGTGCCCATCTGCTCGACGACGAACGGCGGCACACCCTCGTAGGGACGGTAGTAGCGCTGTGAGTTACGGTTCAGCACGTAGCTCAGCTCGGCCGTCAGCGTCCAGCTGGGCGACAGCTGGTAGACGGGACGCAGGTGGACGGTGAAGAAGGTGTTCTCGGCCTTGTTCTTGTTATCGCCCGTACCGTTAGCAAGGATGGCCAGGGGGTTCGCCAGCGACTGGCTGGTGTAGGTCGTGCCACGGTTGCCGTCGGTGCTGATGAGGCCGTTGCGCGGATACTCGCTGGCCGAGAGGATATTGTCGTAGCTCGTCAGCAAACTGGTGAAGCTGCCGATGACGGAGTTGTACTCGTAGGGTGCCACCAGCGGCGACTTCAGCAATGCCAGGGCCGTGGGCGAGGTGACGGTGCTGCGGCTGAACGAGGCAGGCATCCCGTCGTCGTAGACACGGTTGTTGGTGCGTGCGATGGCGATGTCGAACTGAGTGGAGAGGTTCCACAGAATCTGGATGTCGGTATTGAAGCGCACGTTCATGCGGTCGAAGAAGCTCTTCTTCAGCGTGTTCTCAGACTTGACATAGCCCACGGAGAGGTTGTACATACCCACATCGTCGCCACCCTGGACGTTGATGGAGTAGTTCTGTGTCATCGCCGTGCGGTAGACCTCGTCGCTCCAGTCGGTATCGTTGTGGAAGGGGTAGTAATAGTAGTTGCCGTCGACATTGTCGTTCAGGAAGTGGAAGCCCTTGTACTCGTTGATGTCGGGCACCGTGCCCAGGAGCTCCGTGGCATAGGTGCGATACTGGGCGGCGTTCATCATCGTCTGCTGCTGGGGCACGAGCTGCACACCCACACCGATGTTCGCATCGATGCGCGTGGCCATGGAGCGGCCGCGCTTCGTGTCGATGAGGATGACGCCGTTGGCACCACGGGCACCATAGAGGGCGGTGGCGTTCTTCAGCACCGTCACCTTCTCGATGTCGTCAGGGGCGATATTGGCCAGGAGGTTGTTGAACGCACCTGTATGGAGCGTGCCGCGGTCGCGCTGCATATCCATCTCAATGCCGTCGACGACCACCAGCGGCTGGGCGTCGGTGGTGAGGCTGCCCAGACCACGGACGAACGTCGAAGCGCCAGCGGCCACGGCGGCAGAGTGCATCACGCTGCGAACGTCGCCACCCAGCTTGTTGGCTATCTCGTCATCAACGGTGACGCCAAAGCGGTCAATCTGTGCCGTACGGCGTGCGGTATAGTCGGTACCCTCGCCATACATCGGCTGGAACTTGGCCGGGAGCATCTGGACGGCCACACGCTGCTGCTCGTCGCCAGCGCTGATGGCCACCTGCTGCGGCATATAGCCGTCAGAGAAGGCATAGAGGGCGGTGGCAAACGTCGGCACCTTGATGGTGAACGTGCCGTCGGCATCGCTCATCGCCGTATAGCGGTTGTAGCCCAGGGCACGCAACTGCACACCAGCCAGCGGCTGGCCCGTCGACTGGTCGGTGACGATACCCTTGAACGTCACCGTCGCGTAGTTGTCCTGCTTGATCTTCGAGCGGTCGGGCTGTTTGATGACGGCATCCTCAACCGCTTCCTCGTCGTCGTCAGTCTGTGCGAAGACGGCTGTCGACAGTCCCATGACCATGGTGCAGACGGCGACTCTAAGCACGCCGTCGTGCAGATAGTTGAATATATTACGCTTCATGTTCATTTCTTATTAGATTCTTCAAATACGGCCAACTCCTTCGGTTTCAGGATGATCGACACGATACGCAGGTCGCATGAGTAGGCGTCCAGCAGGTCGTCGTCGAAAGTGTCGATATTGGCAACGACGGTGATGTTGGGACTCACCTCCTGGTCGAAGCCGTAGTAGCAGCAGGGGAAGGTGAAGTCGCCCACGTAGACGGTGTCGACACGCGTCGGGTCGTTCTCGAACGAGCGGATGTACGTCTTGTTCAGGTTGTTGTCGATGATCAGCGGGAAGCGCTCCTTGAACGCTGCCACGTGGTCAGCATCCTCGTCGAGGAACTGCTGGTTGGACAGGGTACCCCTGGCATTGCAGTAGTTCAGACGGAAGATGACGCGGTTGGGCTTCTCGACATAGCCGGGGTTCGACGTCTGCTTGTCGTAGGCCGGTGCGAAGACGCAGTAGATGCTATACTCCGTGCTCAGGACGCCTGGCAGCTGGATGGTCATCTCGGGAAGATCGAACTCCGTGCCAGGCTTCAGGTATACATACGAGAAGTCTTCCTGGTTGGGGTCGCTGCTGGTCACGCGGTGGCTGGTAGCCGAGCCGTAGACGTTGCGCACGGTATAGGCCGTGGCAGGGAACGACAACTCCGGTGCAAAGGTCTCCCACGAACGCATGGCCATACTGTCGACGATGACGGCACGGCCGTTGCTCATGGGCTTCGTGGCCACCGCCTGGTCGAGAATCTCCTGCGGTCCGCTGAGCTTCACGCGGTTCGTGGTGCGGATGGTGTCGCTGCCGAGATACGACGGCTCGCCGGTCATCCACTGGTTGTAGCCATCGTTGTTGCTATAGAGCAGGTAGCGCGTCAGGAAGCGGTTCGACAGTGAGTCCTGCCAATAGGCGGCGTTAATGTCCTTCTTGGCATTGGTGCTGCTGATGACTACCGTGCCGCGGTTGTTCCTCTCGAAGGCCTGTGCCTGTGTCGAGGCGATATACTTGTAGTAGGGCTTGATGCGCTCGTAGAAGCCCGTCCACGCCTTGTCCGTCGGCATGAGGAAGGTGTAGGAGCTGTCCTCGACGGCGAGCTGCGCATTGAGCGTGGTCCACAGCGAGTTCTCAGTCACCATGACGGAGTCGACATACGTCTGCATACCATCGACGATGGGGCCAACGACGGAGCGGGCCTCGTCGAGGTACGTCGTTTCGTAGCGCAGGAAGAAGTTGCGCAGCGTGCGGATATTCTGGTCGCCAGAGAGCACGGAGTCGGTGACATACTCGTAGAGATTGGGATAGTAGGCTGCGGCGCCGTCCATGATGTGGAGCACACCGTTGTTGCTCGGCAGGTTGTAGTAGCCCGTGAGCAGGTTGTTGCCATCGAACTGGTAGCCCGATGCGCCATAGGCGGGAGCACCGCCGAAGTCGTAGGACTTCTCGTTGAGCATCAGCACACGCTCCTCTACCCTACCCGATGCCGGGAAGCTGTAGCGGGCGACGTGGTTCATGACGAACTGCTTCAGCAGCGCCTCCTTGCTCAGCGCGCTGTAGTCGGCAGGGTTGAACGTGCCGTTCTTCGGTGCCCAGACGGTATAGTACTCCGTGGCGTTGAGCTCATCGTCGAAGCCGGCACGCTGCACGAGGGCGGCGAAGTCCGACAGCTCGGGCGTCTGCTGGATGTTCTCCCACAATGTCTTGTTGGCCGACGCCGTCACGTCCGTCACCGCCTCATTGTAGTCGTCGAAGTCGGAGCAACTGGCCAGCAGCAAGGCTGCTGCCAGAATGTAAAAATTTAACAACTTAAAAATGAAAAAATTATTTCGTTTCATAGCTCAATCGTTGATTTTATAATTTTATAATTTTTACATTTTTACATTTTAATACCAGTCCTCGCTGTACTGCTGGTTGTCGAGGACACTGGTGGGCACCAGCTCGACAAAGTCGAGACCAACGGGGTTCGTCAGCTGCTGGTCGTTGAGCGTTTTGATGCGCAGCCAGTTCTCGCGGCCCTGCTTCAACTCGACGGTACCCAGCACGTAGCGGATGGTGTAGCTGCCCGTGCCGAACTCCGTACGGGCGCTGTTGTCGGCAGAATAGCCGCTCTCACCATGGCCGCAGTAGCTGTGGGGACCACGCATATAGTTGCGGTTGTGCATAGCGATGTCGGAGGCTATGCCCTGATCTTCCTCCTCATTGCAGTTAGTCAGGCCGACACGCGGGTCTTCCACATCAATGGTAGCATCGAAGGGCAGGCCCAACGGGCGCATGTCAGCCACATTCTTCGACGTGCCGATGTAGTACTGCATGAACGAGCCGTAGCTCATCGGCGCATAGACCACGCGGATCTCGTAGTTGCCCGTAGGCACGGAAGGCAGCTTGAAGGCGAAGTCGTAGCGCCCCCAGAACTGCATCTGGTCGGCTTGCCAGCAACGCCAGGCGCCACGGGCACAGTAGGCCATACAGATATACGGGTCTTCCTCGTAGTAGTTGACGTTGTCGAAGGCGAACTTAGGCACACCCAGACGGCCACCATTGTCACCCAGGGCACGGTAGCCCATGTCGATGAGCTCAGGGAACAACGAGGTGCAGTTCACACGCATACGCTCGTTGAACACGCCACGCGGCACCATCTCGTCGTAGACCAGCATACTGGTGACGGGGTGGATATAGGCGTTCGTCGACTCGAAAGTATTGGCACGATCCACCTTCACGCCCTCACGAACGAGGGTGTGGTTCGAGCCCTGCGTGCCCAACTCGTCGGTCAGCGTGTTGAACGTCTGGTAGCGGTTGATGAACAGCTGGCGGCCGTTGCCCACGCCGACGGGCTCCCACACCTTCAGCATCGTGTGGGGCAGCATCGTCTCGTAGTAGTCGTAGGGCGATGCGTCGGGGGCGAAGTTCCAGTACTGGCTGGTACCCTTCTCGAACACCAGCTGGTTGGCGGCCATGCGGCCCTTCAGCAGGTGGTAGGCCACAAACATATTCAGCGCATTGAAGCGGTTGGTATAGTCGTCGCCCGTGCTCACCTGGATATTGTTCTCGCTGACATAGTCGTACCACTCGGCACTCTTGCCATACTGCTCATTGGCATACTTGATGAGGTCGGCGATGCTGTTGATGCCGTTCTTGGCCATCACGGCGTCGGACTCAGCAAAGACGGTGTAGCCCACCTTGATTTCCATCTTACCCGTCGTGCCGACACCGGCGGCAGGGGGGATGGAACCTGAGACGTTGTCGCGCAACAGCTGCTTGAACTCCAGCTCACCCTTCGTCGTCTGCAGCAGCGAGTCGCAGAGACCCGTCATCTTCAGCGCCTGGGCGAAGATGGAGAAGTCGGGGTTATGGTCGAGGATGTAGTCCGTGAAGTGTGACGTACGCGGAATGACATTGTCCAAAATATGGAGCAGACCGTTCACGGCCTCTTTGTCGCTCTCGATGATGGTGGCCTTGCCGCCCAGCACCGTCTCGCCCGTCGACGAGTCGTAGGGGAACTCGTAGCCCAGCATCGTGGGCACCTGTCCGTCGCCGGTCATCGACACAAGGTTCTTGTACTCGTTGGTGATGTGGAAACGGGCGATGACCATGCAGAGGCTGTCAGTCAGACCCTCCAACGAGTTCTCCGTCATGCCGTTGTGGGGGATGAGGGCCTCCGCGTCGTTATACAGACTGTCAATGTAGAACGCCACACCCTCGTTGACAGGGGCAAAGCAGGTGTAGTGACCATAGGCAGCCATCATCGCATCGTAGCCCACCCGCGAGAGGATGTAGTTGAACGATGTCAGCGTGCTGTCCTTCGCGATGTACGACTCGATGGTCTCACCCGTAAACGTGTAGAGATCGGACTCGTCGGGCTCGGGGTTACAGGAGACCAGCGCTACGCTCATGTACAATGCACAATGTACAATGTACAATGGGCTGCGCAGTACTCTTTTCAATCTATTTTGTTTCATCGTCTTCAATAATTATCAATTTTCCATTATCAATTATCAATTAGGCCGAAGGCCGTTAGTAGTCCTTACTAATCGTCTTATCAGAGCTATAGGTAGGCATCTGTTTCAGCGCAGGACATATCTTCACATCAGTCTCAGAGACAGGCAGGTAGAGGCGCGGCTCCGTGCTCATCTTACTGGCCACGGCGTCGCCCATGCCCGATAGCTTACGCTTCATCTGGTCGAGCATCGCCTTGTAGGTGCTGACGAAGGCCACGCCACGCTCGTCTTGGTCGGCCAGCGTCGTGGTATAGTCGACGCCCTTAACGTGACGGTAGTTATAACGCAGCAGGTCGTACCAGCGTTTGCCCTCGAAACAGAGCTCGCGCAGACGCTCGTTAAGCACCAGCTCCTCCATGGCTGCGGTGGTCTGGTACTTGGCAGTCCACTTCAGCGAGTCGCTCTCGTTCTCCAGCGAACGGGCGTTAACGATGCGCACCATGTTGAACGCCTCCTCCAGATAGGGTGACACACCGTTTGCCGGCACGAAGTCCTCAACGGCCACACCCTCGTCGCTACCGGTTCCCAGCATGGCCAGTCCTGTCAGGGCCTCAGCCTTCATCAGCATAACGTCCGTCAGACGGTAGACGATGTAGTTCTGGTGATAGCCCGTAGCGTTGTAGGCACGTGTCTTCGTCTCGGGCGAAGCTTCCGTGGTGCTCGGCATATAGTTGCGGTTGTCGGAGACGTACTTACGGATCTCCACACCCGTGAAGTCACCGACGGTCTTGTCCTCGTTATAGGTACTCATCAGGCCACGCCAGTCCGTTACGACTGGCTCCTTAAATACCTGAGACTCAGAACCATACTTAAAGATGTTTGAAGCATAGAAATAAGGAGCAGCATTACCACTGGCCACACGGTTGTAGTACTGACAGAGAGCCTGCTTGCGGTCGTTGGTATTCACCTGCAGCTCGAGGATACTTTCCTCGGCATTCTGGTAGACGAACACGTCGCGGAACGTCGTACGACCATCGGCCAGCCAGTAGTCCTTCTCCTCGAACTCGCCGCCCGTCATGTGGTGTTGGCTCTGCTTCGAAGCAATCACCTTGTTGCAGTAAGCCACAGCCTGCTCGTAGTCAGCAGCCGAGTGCATGACGCTGCCACGCCAAAGGTAGATATCGGCCAGCAGCGCCTGGATGGCGTCGCGGGTGAAGTAGCCCACCTTGCGCCAGTCGGTATAGGCAGTTGCCGAGACAGCATTCTTTTCAGCCTCCAAGAGGTCATCGATGCAGTGCTGGAGCACCTCCGACGGTGCCGACTGCGGGATGTTCGGGTCCTGGCTGCTCAGCATATAGGCCGTCGACGTGTAGGGCACGTCGCGGAAGTTGCGCACCAGGTAGAAGTAGCAGAGCGAGCGCAGGGCGAGCATCTGCGAGCAGTGTGCCAGATAGTCGCCGTTGGTGTACGACGGGTCCTCGTCCATCACCGCTGCTGCGCGCTCGAGCACGATGTTACAATTGTTGATAACGGTATAGATGCTTGCCCAGCTGGCAAACTGGTTGTCCGTCTGGATGTTGGCGAGGTTGATGTCGCGCAGGTCCTCCATGAGTGTGCCCGTCAGCGATGTGTTGGGCAGGAGCTCGTCGGAGCGCAGGCCGCCCCATACCAGGAGGCGTGCCATGACGTTGTCGTCGATCATCGACACGTAGGCGCCGTTGACCATCAGCTCCACGTCGCCCTTCTTCTTCCAGAAGTCCTCGTCGACGGTCATGTCGTCGGGCAGGATGATGGTGTCGACGCAGGACACGGCCATCAGAGAAGCCACAATCATTGAAATATATTTCTTCATAGCCTTTATTCTATTTATGATGCATTAGAATCCCAAGTTAAAGCCAAAGGTGAAACTCTTTGAACGCGGCGTGGTACCGTAGTCGGCAGAGACACCGTAGGCAGCCGTGCCGATCTCAGGATCGACGCCGCTGTACTTCGTCCACACGTAGAGGTTGTCCATCGAGAAGTAGGCCGACAGCTGGTTCAGACCATACTTCTTCAGCTTCTTAGAGTCGAAGGCGTAGCTCACCTGCAGGTTCTGGAAGCGTACGAAGCCGGCATCCTCGACGAAGCGGTCAGAGGGCTGCACGTTGTAGGCGGTGTTGTACATGGCACGCGGTATAGGCGTCACGTCGCCGTCCTTACGCCAGCGGTAGTTCACCGTAGCACACTGGTTGTAGGTGTCGTACATCTTCTCCAGATTCTGGCGGGCCAGGTTGATGACCTTGTTGCCAAAGCGGTAGTTGAAACGGGGCACCAGCTTCCATGGGCCGTAGCGGAAGGTGAAGCTGAAGCCACCTTGCACCTTCGGCAGACAGTTGCCGAGGTACATCACGTCGAGCTCGTTGATCTGACCGTCGTTGTTGACGTCCTCGTAGATGGCGTCACCACCGTCGAAGTCATAGGTCTCCGTGCCCATGCCGTTGTTGTTCACATAGTTGAACTTCAGACGCTGCGGACGACCCTGGTCGTTCATCAGCACCGTACCATCGGCCTTGCGGGCCACGGGCACCGTGTAGGCACGCTTATCCAGGCGGTGAGCGGTATACCACTCGTCGGGCAGGGTACCCGTGAGCAGGCCGTTGATGAATGCCTCGTACTGCTCGCCGGTGAAGTTCTCCTCCTTGCGGATGTTGTCCAGCCAGGCGTAACCCATGTTGTAGACACCCTTGTAGCGGTAGCCATAGATGGAGCCGAGCGAGTTGTTCAGCTGGATACGCATGGGCCACTGGCCGTACTGTGCCACACCCCAAGGCGACGACGAGCGTCCGGAGGTGTAATTAATATATAAGGTGTTGAGCGACTCCAGCACGCTGGGTTCCATCTCCTTGATGAGGTTCTCCGTCTGCGAAATGTTGAAGCTGAAGTCCATCGAGAACTTACCCACCTTCACCAGGCGGCGTCCCGTCACCGTCAGCTCCCAACCGTTGTTGGTCATGCGGCCGACGTTCATCGTCGACAGCGAGCTGAAGCCCACCATCGAAGGGATGGCGACGGGCGACATCAACATATCGCGCGTCTCCTGGAGGAAGACGTTCATGTCGAACGACAGACGCTCGTCGAACAGCTCGAGGTTGGCACCGAAGTTGTAGCCGATGACCTTCTCGGGCTTCAGGTTGTCCAGCTTCAGGCTCTTCAGGTAGTAGGTCGGCATGGTGTTGACATTGAGGATGGCTCCCGTCTGCGAGAGACCACCGCTGCCGTAGTTCACACCCGAGACGTACTGGTTGTAGAACAGGTAGTTCGATGAGGGGGCGTTACCGTTCAAGCCCCACGAGGCACGCAGTCCCAGACGCGACAGCCAGTTGCCCTTGATGCTCTTGAAGAAGGGCTCGTCGCTGATGTTGTAGCCCACGCTGACGCTGGGATAGTACTGCCACTTGTGCTTCGGGCCAAACTTCGAGTTGCCGTCGGCACGCAGCGACACGCCGAGGTTGTAGCGGTCGTCCTTATAGGAGACGTGGCCGTTGTACAGTGCATACTGCGAGGCTGAGCGCGAGTTGCTGCTGCCCATGGCTGCCAGCCACGCGTACTCCGTCGGCGAGGTGATGCCCGTAGGCAGGTTGTTCATCGACGTGTTCTGCGTGGTGTACTTGTTGGTACTCATCTCGTAGCGCAGGTACATCGTGGCCATCCAGTCCTTGTTCTTGAAGGCGGGCGTGTAGTCCAGCTGCACGCGCCCCGTGGTCTTGATGCTGTTGGTCTCCTTGTTGGTGCTGAGGTTGTACTTCGACGAGTTCCACATGTCGCTGGCCAGCGAGGCGGGCCAGTAGGTGGGATAGCTGCCTGCAAAGATGTCGAAGGCGACCATACCGTTGAATGTCAGGCGACTCTTGTCGGACTCCACGCCGAGGAGCTCGTACTTCACGCTGAAGTCGGGCGTCAGACGGAACGTCTTCTCGCGCGACCATGCCTGATGGGCGAGTGCCACGGGGTTATAGAGGTTCTTGATGGCGCGCAACTCGTACGACGAGTAGTTGCCGTCGGCCGGGTAGCGGCCGCTCTGGCTGGGGTTCATCACGTAGAAGTCGCCCGTATCGTTGCCGTTGGCGTCCTGACGGTAGATGCTCATGTTGGGCGCCATCTTCTGGGCCACGTCGATGAGGTTGCTGACGTAGTTCTTATCGTTATCCGTATAGGTCAGGGGGAAGTTCGTCGAGAAACGGATGCGGTCCGAGACGTTGTAGTCGAGCACCAGGCGGGTGGTGAACTGCTGGAACTTCTGTTCGATGACGGAGCCTGTCTGGTTCTTATAGCCTGCGGAGATGCGGAACGACGCCTTCTGGCCACCGCCGGTGAGTCCGAAGGTGAACTCATGCTGGGGGCCGAACTGCTTCACGGCCTTCACCCAGTCGGTATTGTTGTTCCAGTTCTCGAACTCCGACCACGAGCGGTTGTAGTTCAGCTCCTCGATGTTCGTCGTGGCGTCGGCACGCTGCGAGGGGTTGTAGAACTCCTCCTTCATCAGCATCGAGTACTCGTCACCGTTCAGCAGCTTGTAGCCGTCGGGCTGCCACGTGCCTTTCAGCTTGTACTGGAAATTCACACGGGGCTTGCCGCGAGAGCCGCGCTTGGTCTTGATGATCAGCACGCCGTTAGCACCCTTCGAGCCGTAGATGGCCTTGGCGGCGGCGTCCTTCAGCACGTCGATGGAGGCGATATCGTCGACGCTCACCGACAGCAGCGAGGCATACTGCTCCTCGTTGGCATTGGCAAAGTCGAAGTTCTCGTCGGGGTTCTCAAACTCCTTGTCGTCGACGACGATTAGGGGGTTAGCATTACCCGTGATGGTAGCGACACCACGCAGACGCATCTGTGTGCCGGAACCAAGGTTACCGGAGTTGGCCACGATGTCGAGGCCGGCAATCTCACCCTGCAGGGCTTCGTCGGCCGAGGTGAACGACAGACCCTCGATGTTCTCCATGTTCATCGACTGCTGGGCCACGGTGACTGCCTTCTTCGAGATCATCAGTCCGCCGCTGTTCGAGCGCTTCGACTTCACGACGACCTCCTTCAGCTGGGTGTTCTCGGGCTGCAGCTTCACCTTGAACACGGTGCGGTCGCCAATGGGCAGCACCTGCGTCTTGTCGCCGACGTATGAGAATTTCAGCTTGTTCTTCGTGCTGCGCACCGTCATCGAGAAGTTACCGTCGAAGTCGGTCTGTGCGGCACTCACGATACGGTTGTTCGCATCGACCTCGACGACATTGGCCATCATGATGGGACCGTCATTGTCGCTCAAGGTACCTGATATACGTATGCCCTGGGCCATCACCAACTGGCTGATGACACCAAGTAGAGCCGTCAATAGTATCTTTTTCATTTATCTGCCGGAGTTAAGGGGTTCAGAGATTTCGTGGACAACGCAGAACGACGTCGTATAGATAGAGGTAGCGTTGGCGCGGTTAGCATCAAACCAATAGTCACGGGCCAAGAGGTTCGACAGGCGCGACGGGTCGTTGGCATCGATGGTGTGCGTCTGTCCGGCACCGTCGGTGACCTGCAGCTTGCCGCTGCCGCCGCTGACCTTCAGCTCGAGGGCCAGACCCAGGTCGTCGGTGCTCAGGCTGCTGTACTTCGACGTAGCCACCTTGTTGTCGGCAAAGACCGACGTGCTCTGGAAATGGTAGCGGGCGAAGTCGCGCAGCTGGTCAATCTTGGCCTTCGCCTCCTGCTTCATGGCCTCCAGCTGGGCTCCCTCCACCTCGTTGTTCGTGGCGTCGGCCATCAGCTGGCTGATCTCGTCCCACGAGGGCAGGCCGGCGGCGTACGCCTTCTGCATGGCCTCGTTGTTGGGTGCATAGAGGGTGTAGTTAAAGGTGTTGAACATCTTCACGTTGCCGCCCTCGTCGTCGAGGCTGCTGCCGTCGATGCCGTTACGCGTGGTGGTGAAGATGATGTAGGCGTCCTGCTCGCTGATGCCCAGGTCGCCGACGGTGGCGCTGATGCCTGCCCAGCTAAGCAGACGGCTGTTGGAGAAGCCGGCGCAGACGCGGTTAAACTCCGAGAAGCGGTCGTTGTTCTTCAGGGTCTTGCTGACGCTGTTCGTCGGGGCGGCGATGACGTGGTCGATGCGGAAGGCGGTACCGTTCTTCTCGGGGTACACCTTCGTGATGGTCGACGGCTCCATACCGTTGTCTATCTGGCGGCCGCTAAGCACCTGCGAGCCCTCGCCGATGCCTGTGAGCTTCACGGCGCCGCCATGCTTCGTCTTGTAGTACTTGTTAGTGCCCAGCACCTCGCCGTCGTCGAGCACCACGGTGTGGTAGTTCATGATGTCGATCATCTGCGACGTCCAGCTAGCCACGTCGACGTTGGCACCGTTGTTCAGCGCCTGCCCCACCTCGTTGGTCTCGGGGTTGTAGGCGTAGGCGATGCAGCGTACGGGCTGTGTCGGGAACTTCGCGTCGTAGTAGAACTTCAGCACGCGCGGCTGCTCATGCTTCAGGTAGACGGGATCGACGTAGTATGCCTCGAAGGCGGCATCGTCGGGGATGAAGTAGGCGTAGTTGGCACGCATGGCCATGAGGTAGTAGTGGAACGACACACGCATCTTGCTGTCGTCCTGCACCGCCCAGTTCATCACCTGCATATCGGGATAGACCGACGAGGGCGCCATGACGCTCTGGAACTCGTCGGGGGCAATCATCTCGGTCATCTTGTAGATGACACCGTTGTTGGCGAAGCGGATATCGTACTTGCCGTCAGCCTTACGGCTGAGGATGTCGGTGGAGATGCCCTTGTACTCGCTGGCATCGCTGAGGATGGTCGGGAACTTGCTGGGCACGGTAGCCACGAACGACTCGCTCATCAAGTTGTTCATGAACTTAGTCAGGATGTCGGGACGCTTCGCACGCAGCGAGTCGAGGTTCTCGGCAAGGTGGGCCTGGTTGTTCTCCGAGCCGGTGTACTTGCCGTAGAGGTCAATCAGGTAGGCACCGTCGCCGCCCTCGCAGAAGAAGTCGGTGAAGGCCTTGTCCGTGGGAACGAACATGGCGGCGATGTCGGCTATCGACAGGTCGAGGTCGCTCATGCCCTGGTCGTGGTTATACTGATTCCATCCCGGGTCGAAGGCCAGTAGGCCGCTGACGACGTTGCCGTCGGGATCCACGTTCAGACGGTGTGTAGCCTGGTTGTTCAGGTAGCGCACCTCGTAGATCATGTCGATCGTCGGCTGACCATTCTCCTCGGCCCATGCGTTATAGGCATCGGTGAGCGACTGGTTCTTATAGGGTGCGCAGTAATAGTCGAGCACCTGGCTGAAGTAACCCGTCTCCTGATCGCCACGCAGCACCTGGGCCATATTGCCCGGCGGCACGATGACATCCTTCATCTGGTGGATATAGCCGTTCTGGCAGGTGATGTCGTTCTTCACGATCTGGTCGTCGAAGACGTAGGCCATGCCGTCCTCGTAGGGTGTGCCCGTGAGGATGGCGAAGTCGCTGTCGTCACCCTTCGTCGTGATGTTGTTGTTCAGCATGTGCTCACGCGTGAAGTGTACCATCATCGGACGCGTGGCGTCGCTGACGGTATACAGGTTAGCATCTTCGCGATACGCATCCCAGTACTTGTTGAAGCGCGGCATCTGAGCAGCGCTGACCATGTGCTGGATGGTGTCAATCAGACTGATGCTCGTCTGGTGCTTCATGGCAATGCCGTTGGTCACGGAGACACTGGAGCTGCTGACGTTCGAGAACATCGACACCAGCAGGGCATTGTCGAGCATCGACGAGTAGAGCAACAGCTTCTTCTGGGCCGTCGTCAGCTGCTCGTAGCTCGACACGCCCCAGTCGTTCGACTGGAAGAACCGTGTGAACGCCTCGTCGTTAGCAGGGAACACCGTCTTCGAGCCCGTGCGGTCAAGCGTCTCGGTATAGCCGAGGTCGTCGATGAGCCGCAGGTACGTCGCGAACGTTCCCGTCAACTGCTGAGGGTTCTTCAGTTCCTGATAGATGCTCTCTCCAAGCCACGACGGCTTAGAGTCTGCATCCACCACCTCGTTCTTCTCAACGCAGGCGGTCATCAGTCCCGCCAGGGCGAGAGAGATACAGAAAAAGAATCGTTTCATAAATCGTTATTAGCTAATATTTATTTGTTCTATTGTCTAGGTACCTAGTAGACGTAGTTTTCGACGTGCAAAATAACGAAAAAAAAATGAGACCTCCAAACAAATGCCGCAACAACTTTTGACATTTACCTACATTTTTTGCACCTATGCGCGCACGCGTATATATGCTATTACGGAAAAACACCCGCACCCGGCGCACCCGCCACACCTAAACCGTTAATTTCTGTAAAAAGACGACCCTCGGCCGTGAGAAGATGACCTTTAGCCGTGAAAAGGTGACCTTTAGCGGCGAAAAGGTGACCTTTAGAAACGAAAAGGTGACCTTTAGCGGCGAGAAGGTCACCTTATTAAGCATAAATATGCGGTTAATTATACATTTCCGCATCCCGACCATCGGGTGACAAACCCAGATTTAGGTGTGGCGGGTGCGCCGGGTGCGGGTACTTTTCCGTTTTCCTATATAGTAGTGGAAAGGGCAAAAATAATCGGGGACGCCGTGGTTGGCGCCCCCGATTGGGATATTGAAGCAGATAGTGATTACTTAATCACAACCTTCTTGCCGTTCTTAATGTACAGGCCGGGCTTCACGGCGCTCTTCACGCGCACACCGCTCAGCGTGTAGACAGCATTGTCGGCAGACTTCACATTCACGCTCTTGATACCGTCGAAGATCGGGCCTTCAGCTGCAGAGGCGTACTTGAAAATCTTCAGGTTGTCGAACCAGCTGCAACGGCCATAGGTTGAGCTGTACTTACCAGCGTTCTGCGAGAGATAGAACTTCACAATCTTGTTGTCCTCAAGCTGCGGCATGGGCACTGCAACGCCATTGCAAGTACCATTGGTGCCGTTGACCATGGTGCCCTGCAGGCTACCTGCCTTGTAGTCGACAATCAGGTCGAACGAGGTCTTGTTCTTGTCGTTGTAAATCTTGGCGGGACCAGGCGTATAGTTCTTGTCGTCCTCCCACGTGATGTACTTGGCGAAGTCCATACCTGTGTTCTCTGCATTGTTGAACGAATTAACGATTGTATAGGTCCAGTTGGCAGAGCTCCACTCGATAGAAGCCACAGCCTCGTCAGCAGCGTTCAGCAGACGAATGATCAGCGGGGTCGTGTTGTCCAGCTTACCACCCCAGAAGTCGAACTGGAAGCGAAGCACATCGTTGTCAGTGGGGACGTCAGCGTCATCAAGCGAAACGGTAGCAGGCTGGCCGTTGAGTGCCATGTGCAGCACACCTTCGCAATAGCCCTCGCCATAGCCGAGCTCAAATGTGTTACCATGAGTCTCCTTATCGGTATTAGCATTCGTACCGAATTCCATCTGGCCCTTAGCGCCCTTAATGATGTAGTTGGTCTCACCCTCAACGTCTACTTCCTCGAAGTTGTTAGAGAAGTCGATGTCAATAATCGGCTCCATGACTGCACTGGCCTTGAAGGCCTCAACGGCAGCAGCCAGGTCAACGCGAGCCTGAGCCAACGTCAGCGAGTCGGCCTCCATCGTAGCGTCGGTGGTCGTAGCCAGCAGGTTGTCGTGAGTAGCCTGAGCAGCGTCGATAGCAGTCTGGAAGGTCTGCTTGTCACCATTGACATTCATAGGATCAGCAAGAACTTCTTTGGCAGCCGTGATGTCAGCAGCGAGGTCGGGGAACACCTTGTTGGCAGCGATGACCTTATTCTTTGCACCCTGATAGCCACGGACGATAGGATATTCCTGATAGCCCTCAGCCGTGGGATCCTGTCCCTGCTGCTTCACCCAGTCGTTCAGCTCGTCGGTAGAAGCGATACCTGCGTCGGTACCGTCCTCAGCCACCCAGCCCTTGGCGACCTCAACCTCGTACTTAGGATTCCACTTGTTCAGAGAGTCAATGAGAATCTGCTGAGCCCAAGGATAGTTCTTATCGCCAACCAATGCCTCTACATCCTTACGGCCATTGACCATGGCATCGTACTGAGCCTTGAAAGCCTTCCAAGCCTCGGTATGAGCGATAGCATCAGCAGCGCCAGCACCAAAGCGGCGGATCTCAAAGTCTCTGAGGGTCCACAGACCACCCTGGGTCGTGCCTTCCCACCAGAAACCAGCCTCGAGAGACTCACCATCCTTCAGTTCTGCAACGAAATACAGCTTCTCATAGTTCTCACCAACAATGGTGCCCAGCTCGACGGAATCAGTGCCGACAAAACCCTTAATGGCTGCCTCCAGCGTATAGGAAGGATTGTACTTTGAATCCTGGTAGGCGTTGTACATCTTGGCGGCAACATAATATTTACCTGCGGGCATACTGCTGTTTGCCAAAGCTACAGAACCCGGGCCAGGGCCGTTCTGACCAGCCTGGATAGCCTTCTGGATATAGGGAAGACCCTTCTTGCCGTTGGGGCCTTCGATAATGGCGTTACCTGCACCTCTGTAAACGCCATGCTGCCAGTGGTCACCATAGAACTTGAAACCACCAATCTGCTGGCCATTAGCAATAGTACCACGATTGTACTGAGGCATATCCTCCAGATCCTCAATGTATTTGAAGTTAGCGTTGATAGCCAAGTCCTCAGAGGTAGCATTCATATAGGTCAGCAAAGCGGTGTTCATACGACTCAGCAGACTCTCAGCCGTTGTGGCGTCATCAAGCTGACCATTCTCAATATTCTGGTTGATGGCGTTAATCACTTTCACGACATTGGCACGTGAAGCGGCTGCAATTTCAGTATTGAAGTTGGGATCGTCCAGCAGTTTCTGGGCATAAGCCACTTCCTTCTGGGCGATACGAATGTCGTAAACCTCCTCACAGGGAACAATCTCGAAGTTAGCCAGACGGACACCCTCCTGAACGCCAGTAGCCTTGAACGTAAGAATCTCACTCTCAACGTTTACCACAACGGTGTCGGTGACTTGTGTCCAGGCAGCCTCAGCCAGTGTCCAAGTAGCATTGATCTGACGGGCCTCGTCGCCACTGTTGAAGCTCATGTAGTTAGTACCGCCACTCGTCACGGAGACAGAAGCGGCAGCGGGTGAGTACACCCAGAACGAAATGGCGTAGATACCATTCTTCAACGACCATGCACTAGTCAGAGCTGTACCATCGTCGTTAGTGGCACCAGTACTGGTGACGGTCAGGAGATCTGCACCATCAGGACCGGCTGCGTTCTCAACTTTCCAGTTATCGGCCAAAGCGCCAGCAACCTCGTTGCTCCACACGTCCTTGTCGTTGAAATTGTTGCTGGCGATGTTTTCGCCAGTCACCTTCAGTCTGGCATCCTTGGTCTCGACATAGTCGTCTACGTTGTACGCATAGGCGCCCAGACCAAACATAGCTACCAGAGCTACAGTAAGTAGTCTTTTAATCATAGGAAATGTAATTTAGTTATTAATAATGTTATAGTTCACATGGTTTGATTCAACGCATAAGCGTAGTAGTCGGCTGCAAAGGTAGGTATTTTCTGAATACCCCACAAATAAAAGTACCCGAATTTTTGGCTTTTTACCTATAAAAATAGAAGAATCCCCAGTCCACGGGGGGCTGGGGATATAGGTTTACTTAACCATGACCTTGACAGCAGGACGGTTCTTGGATCGTAGCAGATAGGTGCCGGGCTGCAGGGGCAGGCTGCCAGCGACAGCCTTCATCTCGCCGGGCGTGGCACGGAACGAGGTTACCAGGAGGCCACCAAGGGTATAGACATCGCAGTCGGTGACGGCACCACTGGCCATGTCGATGCCCACAGAGCTGTCGTCGGTAACCTTCAGCACGCCGGTCTTAAGGGCCTTACCGTCGGCAGCCACCAGCTCAGTGGTGTCCCAATAGAGGCCTGCGGGGAGGGCTGGCAAATCGAGTGTCGGCGTACCGCTGATGCTGCCAGTGCCCTTCCAGATGGTGAACTTATCGTCCTTCTTTGGTGTATAGTCCACCAATTCTACCTTCACCGTACCGTTAAGTGTCAGAAACTTGACCTGCAGCAGCGAGTTGGACGCAGCACCGTCGATGGCGACGACTACCGTCGAACCACTCTTCATGGTGCCGGAGGTCAGCACCTGCAGCGTGCCGGTGAAGTCAAGCAGGTAGTCCTTCAGCACGGCTGTGCCGCCCTCTTCGAGCGTCAGGTTCGGCAGCAGACCGTAGCCCTGCAGCGAGCCGCTACCCTTGACGGTGGTGTTGCCGAAGAACTGCTTGTCGCGAATGTCGTCGTTGAAGTAGACGGCACCCTCCTCGATGGTCAGCGCACCAGTGAGCTTGCCCGGGTTGTTGACAATCATGTAGCCCGCGCCCCGCTTGGTGATGGGAGCCGTCGACGAGAACTGCGCGGTGAAATTCTTGCCGCTGGTGCCGAGAATGAAGCCGGTACCGGCCAGTGTGCCCGCGCCAGTGACGGCGCCTATCTCTATCTGTTTGCTGGTGGTGAAGGTGACGGGGTCGCTACCGAACTTCTGGCTCAAATCGAGTGTGGCTTTCGGCAGACCCTTGGCGTTCTGGAAGTCAAAGCTGACGGTGGTTCCCTTGACGGTGCGGTCCTGCATACCCACCTTCAGGGTACCCTCGAACTGACTCCAGTCGCCCTGGTAGTAGCAGCGGGCGCCGCAGCCGTAGACGTTCAGCGTACCGCCACCGGTCAGCGAGCCGGTATAGTTACAGCTCGGGGCACCGTAGAACGTGGCTGTCTTACCTGTTGGCACGACGAGGTGGGCCTTGTTCGTGAAACCGCTGGTCTCGTTGGGGAAGTCGGAGAACGTACCGCCTTGAAGTTCTATGGTGTCGGGCACCTGCATCAGCGAGTTGCTCTTCTGCGACTCCACGGAGCCTTGTTTGATGACGAGTTTCGTGAAGGTGTTGTTCATGCCGAGCTGGAGGTAGCCGTTACCAGTCTTGCTGACGGTGGCACCCTTGCCCTTGATAGCGTTGTTGAAGATGACGTTCTTACCGGCAGGCGTCTCGATGGTCACGCTGCCGTTGACATTGAACGGTTGGTCGGTGATGATGGTACCGTTGGCGATGAACTTCGAACCATCGGCCATGTTGATAGCCTGCGAGGCGTTGCCCAGCGCGCCGTAAGCCGTACCACTCTTGTTGGCCAGGCGGTTCACCTCCAGGGTTCCGCCATTGATATAGGTGACGCCTGTACGGTTCTCGGTATTGATGGTGACCTTGCCGGCACCGTTCTTGGTGATGGTGGCGCCGCCGAGGATGCTGTCGCCCGTCAGGGTGTAGTTCTTCGTCTCGTTATTAAACGTAACGGTCTTGGGATAGATGACACCACGGATGCGCACGGCGGTACTGGCAGCGTCATCATTGAAGACGATATTGTCGTCGTAGCTCGACACATCGGCCACGCCGTCCTTCAGGAAGTTCTTTGTCACGCCCAAGTCCCAGACACTGTTCGCAGCAGTGCCGTTCCAGACAACATCGGCGGCAGCACGCGGCTCACTGATGTTCAGGTAGAGCGCACCATTCTCATAGCTGAGTGCATAGTGTACGTCTCTGATACCTTCGATGACCACCTCCTCAAGATTGCCCGTCAGTGTGCCAACGGTGCCCAGTTTGTACTTGCCTGGGGCTGGCGCTGTGGAGACGTTGAACTGGAAGACGGGCGACTTGTACTTAGGGCCGTACTCGCCCCATTCCTTGGTCTCAAGGTTCAGCGTCGTGACGTTCAGCTCATCGCCGAGTTCAAAGACGACACGTGCGCCAAAACCCAGCCCAAGGGTAGAGGCCGTGAGGGTGCTCGTCTTGTCCTTACCTATATATATATTAGCATTGTAGTCGGCAGTAATGCCACCCTTGAAGTTACCGCCGTCGCTGATGAGCGCGGTGTGGCGGTTCAGCCAGACGGGCGACGTCTCCATCGTGCCGTCGAACTGCAGCGTGCCATTCCATACGTCGGTATGGCCGGTATGCTTCTCGGTCACCGTCGGGAGCACGAGGATGCCCTCGCCTTGCTTCACGAGGCGTGTGGCGCCACTGAATGCACCGCCGGTGAGCGTCGTGGTGAAGGTCTCCACGGTGCGGGCGGGCTGCTTCGGCGTCGAGGCCGTCGCCTTGATGGAGCCATCGCTCTGCACGGTGCCGCCGCTACCCTTCACCCATGCCGGGGTGTTGACCGTTAATATATAAGGTGAAGCACCGTCGGCAACGCTGATGGTCTTGTCCTCATAGCCTGAGATGAGCAGGTGGTCGGCGGTGGTCTGGATGGTGCCTGTCACCTCTGTGCGCCCCTCCAGCGTCAGCGCCGGCGGACAGTTCGTGATGCCCTCCAGCTCGCCGACGAAGAAGCTGGTCTGCGGCGGCTGGTTGTAGCCCACCGTCTGCCAGCACATGCCATTACGGTAGACGTGGTCGTACCACAGCGACGTCAGTCCCCACGGGCTCTCGTAGCTGGTGGTGTAGATGCGCAGGGTGGAATTGTCGGCACGCACCATGATCTCCTCGCGCCAGTCACCGATGATGTCGCCCAGGAAACAGGGGTTGTTCTTCGACGAGTTGTTCAGCATACCGCCACCGAGGAACACGCGGTCGTACGTGTAGGCGGCACGACCCGTGCCCACCTCCTGCTGTCCGCCGAACTTATAGACACAGGGAGCACGCTCCACACCCGGCGAGTCCATGAACTCGTCGAGCAGGTCACCGTCCCAGTAGATGCGCATATTCCAAAAGTCGTCGCTCGACATCTGGCCGGCCCCCTCGATAACCTTGTCGCTGACACAGCTCAGCAAGCCACTGCCCGGCGAGCGGGCCACCGAGCCGGGATAGGTGTTCTGGAAATTGCCGGCCATGGCACGGCCGTTGTCACCACCCGTACCCGACGTATAGTAGAGCTGCGAGCTCATGGCGTTGGTATAGGCTACGCCGGGCACCGCCGTCGACTCCAGACAGACGAACTGCTCCATACCCCAGCGGTAGGGGTCGAGGTCGGTACAGTGCTGAGCGTCACCATGGCCATAGCCTGTAGTGGACAGGCCGTAGCCGGTATCGTCGATCATCATCGAACCAAATATAATCTCATCGCGGCCGTCCATGTCCACATCGCCGATGGCGAAGTTATGGAAGCCGTTGCCAAACCACGACGAACTGCTGTCGTAGCAGTTCCAGCGCCAGCGCTGCGTCAGCTCATGGGTGGTGGGATTGACGTCCAGGGCACAGAACTTATGACGCGTGTAGCAGCCACGGCCCAGGAAGATGCTGGGGTTGCGGCCATCGAGATAGGGTGCTCCGAAATAGTGCTTGCAGGAGCGGTGACCTGTGTCAGCCTTGCCCCAGACGGTGGCGTAGTTCGACTCACCACTCTCAAAACGTGGCAGGGGGTAGGCCATGGGCGTAAACGCGTCGCTCGCACCGTCCCAGCCGTAGGGCTCGCCGGTCTCACCATTCAGGTAGAGCAGGTACTCGGCACCCTCATGGGTATACTCATCGCGCGGAGCATAATAGTTCATGTTGCCAATCTTGATGGCCTTGCCGCTCTTTGTATGAATAATCATGTTGTCGGCACCACGCATGACGGCCTCAGCCTTGCCGTCACGATCCCAGTCGTAGAGGATGAGGTCGAACTGCTCGTCGGGACCCGACATGAGGTTGGGACCCATGTCAATCCACCACAGTCGGGTGCCGTCCATCTTGTAGCACTCGTGCAGATTAAAGTCGGTCTTGTTGCCCGACGTATTCAGGTTGCCGGAGTCGTTACGGCGCTTGACGACTATCTCAAGCTGTCCGTCGCCATCGACATCAGCCACGGAGCAGTCGTTCAGCGAGTAGCCGCTGGTGACGTCGTTGTCGCTGCGGTTCTTCACTGGCTGCATGGGGATGTCCAGGAACTGGTGCGCCCAGGGGATCACCTCGGCGGACTTCGCCTGGGCAACGCCGTTGACGACGGCCTCCACCTGATACTTGCTCGTAGCGGTGCCGCTGTTGTCCTGATAGTTCGACTTCGTCAGGTCCGAAGCTATCTTCGTACCGTTACGGTAGAGGTTGTACTTTGTGTCGTAGTACTCTGAGGGCAGGATGCGCCACGTGACGAAGATGCCCGAGCCCGAAGGGCCGTAGTTCTTGTCCTGTCCAGTCTTGTCACCCTGAGGAATAGCCACCAGCCCACGATCCAACTTGTCTGTGACACGCTGTGCACTGGCGCTGACTGTCATCAGCCCCATAAGGGCCAGAAGAAAGAGTTTTTTCATTTGCTTTAGTTATTAGTTTCAATTACTCTGGCGGCAAAGGTACGACGTTTTTCTCCAAACATCACTAAAAATATCGATTTTCTTACTTCGTTTTTTGCTTTTTTCTTTGACCTTAGGAATAAAAGCCGTACTTTTGCAGCCAGACGAACTAATGGCTAAAACAAATATGAAGAAACTACTATTTGCAGCACTGACGCTGCTGACGACAACACTCAGTGCCACAGCACAGAACACACCGACAAGCCAGATGGAGAAGCTGGACCGCGGACTGGTGGTCATCCCATCGGGCTCCCAGCGCATCCTGAGCTGGAGACTCCTCGGCACCGACGACGAGGACCGTACACGCTTCACCATCCTGCGCAACGGCACGACGGTGGTGGCCAAGAACGTCTACCAGACGAGCTACACCGACAAGACAGCCGGTGCATCGTACCAGATCATCACCCTTGTCGACGGCGAGCCCGTAGACACGTCGAAGGCCGTTAAACCATGGTCGGCCAACAGCTTGACCATACCCATGCAGCGGCCGGAAGGCGGCACCCTACCCTTCCGCATATTCCACGACAAGACATCGACGACGTCAGCTTACTACGAGGACTTCAAGGACACACCATACACCTACTCGCCCAACGACTGCTCAGTGGGCGACGTGGACGGAGACGGTGAGTACGAGTTGTTCGTGAAGTGGGATCCCTCGAACTCGCAGGATAACTCCCGGCAGTGCGGAAAGACCGGCAATGTGTATATAGACTGCTACAAGCTGGACGGTACGCAACTGTGGCGCATCGACCTCGGACAGAACATACGTGCCGGAGCACACTACACACAGTTCCAAGTCTACGACTTCGATGGCGACGGCAAGGCAGAGATGGTATGCAAGACAGCTCCCGGCTCAAAAGACGGCAAGGGTAACTACGTGAACCAGGCGGCAACAGACGCTAGCATCAAGAATGCTGGCAACACGCAGGATTTCCGTAACCAGTACGGTGCTATCACCGGCGGCCAGGAGTATCTGACGGTGTTCAACGGACAAACAGGCGAAGCCATTCACACCGTGTTCTATAATCCCAACCGCAACCAAGGCTACGGCGGTGCTGCTGACGGCTCGTTCAACTGGGGAAAGCCCGACAACAAAAGCGATGCTGCCAGCTACGGCAACCGTGGCGAGCGCTATCTGTCGGCAGTGGCCTATCTGGACGGTACGGACAAACCTGCCAGTGCCATCTTCTGCCGCGGATACTACGGCTACGCTTTCGTCTGGGCTATTGACTTCGACGGTCAGAAGCTCAGCCAGCGATGGCTCCACAACTCCGACTCGAAGACAACTTATAAGGTAACAACTTACGACGAGACAGGAAACGGCAGCACAAAGAGCTTCACTTCAAGCAAGAGCAGCAGCGGCGAAGGGCGTAACACGATGTTCGCCAACGGCAACCACAATATGTCGGTTGCCGACGTGGACGGCGATGGCAAGGATGAAATCATTTGGGGGTCGGCAGCACTTGACGATGACGGCAAACTGCTATATGCCGTCGGCTTCGGCCACGGCGACGCCATGCACCTCGGCGACCACTGCCCAGACCGTCCGGGACTGGAGGTGTTCGACGTCCATGAAGACAAAGGGACCTACGCCTGGGATCTCCACGATGCGGCTACGGGCGAGATTATCTTGAAAGGCGGTCCGGCCGGACTCGACAACGGCCGCGGCATAGCCGGAAACTTTGACACAAACATCCGTGGCTCGCTGTTCTGGTCGGGCGACAAGCAGGCCACGAGCGCCGTCACGGGAAAGGTGGTCTCCTCAAACTACGGCTCCATGAACTTCCGCATCTACTGGGACGGCGACCTCTATGAGGAACTGCTCGACGGCAACAAGATAGACAAGTGGAATGGCAACGGCACAAAACGCCTGGCAACACTCAGCGGCAACACCTGTAACAGCACGAAGAACACGCCGAACCTTCAGGCCGACATCCTCGGCGACTGGCGCGAGGAGGTGATTCTCTGGAACGGCACGACGAACAATCTGGTGCTCTACACGTCGACGACCACCACGAAGTACCGCGTCCCGACGCTGATGCATGACCACACATACCGCATGGGCATTTGCTGGCAGAACACGGCCTACAACCAGCCACCACATCTGGGCTACTACCTGCCCGAAGCCATGCTGCCCACCATCAGCGGCGACAGGGAGCTGACGGTGAACGTCGGCGATGACATCAACTGGGTGCTACGCGGACGCTACGCCACCTATCTGACCATGGACAGCAAGAACGTGCCCGCAGGAATCACTTTTGAAGAAGACTTCATCGACCCCGTACTGACGCTGACAGGCTCGCTGGCACAGGCCGGTGACTACGAACTGCCCGTCATCGTGACTGGACTGGACGGCAAGGATGTCACCAGCAGCGTGACCATCCACGCCGTGAACGCCACAGGCATCGAGGAAACGGTGATGGCACAGCAGCGGACGGTCTACGACCTCCAGGGCCGCCAGCGCGACGGCATGAAGCGGGGTCTGAACATCGTCCGCGAGGGTAACAGAACCAGGAAAATCCTTGTCAAATAATGTTCGGGTAGGCTGCGACACGGTCGCAGCATAGAAAGACGTTCAACTATGCTGCGACCGTGTCGCAGCCCCAAGAACCGCTAACGCGAGAACAACAGGCGACCGTCGGGGGAGACTCCGGCGGCGCTTATTTTTATGCGCGTGTCCTTACCGTTATTAAAGAAGGTGGTGATGAAACGGCCATCCTCGTCGGTACGGGCATTTGGATTCCAATAGAGTGTACGACGGTAGTCGGCGGGCTTCTCGTCGACGGGACGGCGGCTGTAGTCGGGCTGGTAGAACTCGGCAGGCTCGCTCATGCCGTGGAGGTAGATGTGGCGGTCGCGGAACACCACCTGCTTGCAGTCGTCGGCGAAGGGCTCCATCTCGACGGTCATATCGGCGATGTAAGAACTCTCAACCATCGTGGAGTCCTCCTTGCGCGGCTCATAGTCGCTGTAGATACGCACATTCTGCAGGCGCGACAGCAAGAGGTTGTTGTAAAGGGCCTGCGGTGCACGCATCTCCTCCATATCCAACGCTTCCGCCGGTCTATCCAAAGGGGGATAGTTACGCCAATAAGTCCGGTCGTTCAGGCGTCCGTCGATGTTGATCTTCGTGTGGCGGCCCATGTTGCCATAGAGGAAAGTAGCCACCTGCTGCGGGAACATTCGCATATCATACATACCGTACGACAGGCCGTAGTCCGTCAGGTCGTTGTACAGGTCGTAGGCATCGCGGACGAAGGCGGGCTTCGTCCAGTCCGTGGCACGACGGCCGCGGCGACGGCCCTTGACGTCGACGTTACGCAGCTGGTAGACGTCGTTCTCCATCGACAGCAGCGACAGGGTGTCGACCTCCTCCATCGACGGGTCCCACTCCGGGGCGTGGTTCTGGTAGAAGTTATAGTCGTCGGTGAAGACGGGGTACGGCATATCGCGCTTCACGTAGTAGTCGGGATAGGCATCCTCCTTATAGTACTCCTTGTCGCTACGCGAGAGCATGGACTTGCGGATGGTGTCCTTCTCCTTATAGGCTTTCATGTTCAGGAACGTCGTGCCATAGAACGGCGGAATCTCGAAGACGAAGCGCCCGCCGTCATGGGTCTTCTGCACGGCGGCTACCATGCCGTCCTCGGTATACAACTCGGCCTCGACCATCAACTCACGGCGCATACCCTTGTGGTTCACACCCAGGATCGATGACACATCGCTGGTCAGGGGACCGGTGTAGGCCGCCGTTTCCTGACCGCTGTCGCTACCGTAGTCGTCGGAATCCTCGCTGTAGTCGGCAGCATTGGTCGTCTCGCCCGGCGAGCCCTCATCACGTTTGAACTTATCTTCACCGCCTGTGAAGGTGCCTGTATGCCACACCCCCACCTCGGCGATGCCTAGCGGCTCTTCTAACGGCAGGTCACCGACGGGGATGATGCTAAGCATCTTGTAGACGGCACCGCTGACGGTCATCGTCGTCTCGGGCTGGTACTGCGGCACGAACGTAGTGTCGGCCAGCTGCTGCCACTTATACTTGCGCCAGCCTTGCACCATCATCAGCAGGTCGAGGTTCCGGCGATGCTCCTCGTCGTCGCTCTCAAAGTAGTAAGCGGGACGGGCGATGAAGCCGCGGAGCTCACTGGACAGGAGCATCGACGTCATGATGTTGCCGTTGTCGTAGGTCGGCTCGTCGGTACGGGTATCGCGGACGGCCAACGAGAAGGTGGTCTCGGGCGTCGGAAGTTGGAGGCCGATGGTAATCGGCTCGTAAGGGGCGTAGGTAGTGGTGGTATGCAGCGGGTTGATGCTCTCTATTGGCTCAATATTTGCCCCATTGGTCCCATAGGACTCATTGGTCTCATGAGTCCCACTCACAAAGAACAGTCGGTCGGCCAGAATCTGCCCGTCGCTATCGAAGAGGGTGATGTCGTTGACACCCACAGGAAGACTGTCCACAGGAAGGGTCAGCACCATCCCATTGGTCCCACCAATCCCCACCTCCTCGAAATGCTTCAGCACGCCGCGGCAGAGGACGGAGACGGCATACTGGCGGTCCAACGGCAGGTTGCGCGCCGCTATCTGGAGGCGGCTGCCGTCGAGGGTGATGACGGCACCGGCCCGTTCGGCCTTCGGCAGGTCGAAGGTGTAGTCCTTGTCGTGCCACTGGAAGCGGGCTTTCAGACGTTGGCTGCCGGGGGTGACGGCGAAGCTGCCGCGGCCCATATAGCCGGTGGCGGCGTCGGCCACCTGCTGGTCGCCAGCCCAAACGGTGCCCTTGACATCCACAGCCTGACCATGCTGGTCGACGGCCTCGAAGGCGACACGGCTCGTCAGACCCTCGACGAGGCTGCCACCCTCTGGGAAGAAGGTCACCACAAGTTCTTCCTTCTTAGGCTTCGGCAGACGGGTCTTCGGACGCTGGTACATACGGCGCTCGTCGAAGTCGCCGCTCTCCTCGGGCTTACTATAAATAGGTAGTACGCGCGAATAGAGACCGTCCCACAGCCGGTAGTACTCCTCGGCCATCTTCCGGTTGTAGAACGCCCAACCGTCGACCTTGTCGAAACGGTGTTCACGCTGGTTGAAGTTCAGGTTCCAGCGCGTATAGGCGCGTAGCTCGTAATAGCCGGAATACAGCGAGTCCTTTAGCACGAACTGTCCGCAGGTGTAGTTGTCGGGGGCGACGATGATATTCTGGCGCTCCACGAGCAGACCGTCGGGCGAGAGGAGCTCAACGTAGAGGATGTGGCTCATGTCCGTGGGCTGGAAGTTGTCGGCACGCACGACGTAAGCTTTGTACCAAAGGGTGTCGCCTACGAAGTAGCAGGTGTTGTCGGTATGGACATAGACTTTCTCCTGGACCTGGGTGACGGACGACTGCTCAAGGGCGGCCTTGAGGTCGTCGAGGGAGTTAGCGCTACCCGTGAGGACAGCGAGAAAGAGGAAAAACAGCGTGTATAGGGTACGGTTCATCGTTACGGTTTTATACTTGGACGAACGGCGGGGGAAAAGGTTTAATTGGTGAGGGCTGCAACACGGTTGCAGCATAGAAAAACGCAACGGTTGCAGCATGGACGAACAAAAAGGGCTTCTGAGAGGCTTGGTTTTTGTTAAATTTTTGGAGATTTTTGTTTTTAGTCCTTCAGCTTGAAGGAGCGCTCGATATGGGAGAGTTCCTCGAAGAAGGCTTTGTCGGCCTTCAGGCGCTTCTCGATGGTTGTGCAGCTGTGGATGACGGTGGAGTGGTCGCGGTTGCCGATGAGCTGTCCGATACGTGAGGCGGGCATCTTCGTGTACTTCTGGGCGAGGTACATGGAGATCTGGCGCACCTGGACGTAGTCGCGCTTGCGGCTCTTGCTGAAGACGTTCTGCTGACTGACATTATAGTGCTCGCACACCTTCTCGAGGATATCGTCGACGGTGAGGGGCTTGTTGTCGACCTTCACGGCACGCTTGATGATGCGCTCGGCGAGTCGCATATCAATGTTCGAGTTGTAGACAACGGAATAGGCGAGCAACGAGTTGACGACACCCTCCAGGTCGCGGACGCTGCCATTGGCCGTCTCGGCGATGTACGCGATGACGTCGGCAGGGATCTTCAGGCCGTCGCGGCGACACTTGGCATTGAGGATGTCAATGCACAACTGGGCGTTAGGCTTCTCGAGCTCAGCGATGAGACCACAGGAGAAGCGCGTCAGCATACGGTCCTTCAGCCAATGGAGGTCCACGGGCGGACGGTCGCTGGCCAGGATGATCTGCTTACCCAGACGGAACAGGTGGTCAAAGATATAGAAGAACGTGGCGACGGTCTTCTCGGCGGTAGCCCACTCCTGCACATCGTCGATGATGAGCACGTCGATGGTCTGGTAGAACTGGATGAAATCGTTGACGGTATTCTGGCGGCTGGCATCGGTAAACTGCACCTGGAAGAGGCGAGCGGAGATATAGAGCACGCGCTTCTGCGGGTAGAGCTCCTTGCAGCGCAGTCCGATGGCGTTGACGAGGTGCGTCTTGCCACATCCCGACGGACCATAGATGAAGAACGGGTTGAAGGTGGAACGTCCCGGGTGCTCGGCGATGCTCAGGCCGACGGTACGCGGCAGCTTGTTCGAGTCGCCCTCTATATATGTCTGGAACGACTTGTGTATGTCCAGCTGCGGGTTCAGATCCGTATGCGGGGCGGCATCAAGAACCGTCGGCGACTTGTTCACACGCGTGGCAGGCGCGGGATTATCAATCGGTGCGGGACCGTTACTGCCCTCAATGGTCTTCTGGCCGTGCTCCTTGTCGACGACGACGCGGTACTGCAGACGGATATTGGTCTTGAAGCTGTTGGTCAGCGCCCAGTACATCAGTCGGACGAAATGCTGCTCCAGGTATTCACAGAAATAATGGCTGGGCACCTGTACAAGAAGGGTGGCATCGGCTTCCGAGAACGACTCGAAGACGATGGGCTCGAACCACGTTTTGTACTGCTGCTCCGAAACATTCTGCCTGATGAGTTGCAGACAGTGGCTCCAAAGCGCTTGATGCTGATTGTTTGCCATTTAGTTAATACCTTATTAGGTTATCAGTTGATCGCGTTTTCAAATTTGCGAGTGCAAAGTTCGGACTTTTTTTTGAATCGTGCAAATAGCATTTCTTTCTACGAACGGGGCGTTTCTCGCGTAACTTATTAACAGATGGGCGGTTACCTTGTTTCACACAAAAAGGGCGGCAAAAAGCCTCTTGCAAAAACCAATTTAACTGAGCATCAGCCAGTTACACAAAGCTCTTGAAGGAAAATCATCGATACACGCTCCATCGGAACACCGCCGTTAACCCTACTGATAATAGCACGTTACGGAAAAGGCAAAAGTGACGGACAGAGAATCTCTCCTATTTAGACAAAATTAAAATTGTCTATATTTTTCGTCTGTTCGGGAAAGGAAAAACTACTTGTCTTTTTTACCGAAAATGGAGAAGTGGACATAGCGTTTCGGGTGGCTTTTGAGGTCCATCATCAGCGAGTCGGTATGTGCCATCGTCGACGTCAGGTTGAGGTACAGCTGCTGGTCGCGCATGAGCAGTCCCAAAGTGCCTTCGTTGCTGTTCAGCTTGGCCGTCATCTGCTGAACGTTCGCCAGGGTGCTGTTGACGCTGGCCATGGTGGTGGCGATGTCGAGGTCGCTGAGGTTCTTCGTCAGCACCTCGGCGTTGGTCATCACGCCGTCAGCCTTCTGCATCATCGCGGGCACCTGACGGTTCAGGCTGGCCGTCAGCTGGTGGAGCTCGGCGGTGGTGGTGGTTAGTCCGGCGGTAATCTGCTCGACGTTATGTACCGACTGCGCGATGGCGGGGTCGGCCAACAGCTGGTTCACGCTGGTGAGGATGGAGTCGAGTTTCGGCAGGAGCTGCTGCACCTGTGGCAGCATATCGGCGGCCTTGCTCATCAGGCCTGCCTGCTGTCCGCCGCCGATGGTGTCGCCAGGCGCGAGACGCTGTCCGCCAAGGTCGCCCAGCCGCAGCTCGAGCCTCACGTTACCCAGCAGGTCGCTGGTAATCTCAGCCTCAGTACCTGCGGGCAGGAGCATCTCCTTTGTGATAGCCATCTCGGCAACGATATGGTCAGGGCGCTGGTAGTCGTAGTTGATGCCCTGTACGACGCCCACCTTGTAGCCGTTGGCAAAGACAGGACTGTTGGAGGTCAGTCCGCTGACGTCGTCGAACTGTACATAATAGGTATGGTCGGAGGAGAACATCGACACGCCCTTGAGGAACTGCATGCCGAAGAACAGCACGACGATGGCCACGATGGCCACGAGTGCGATACGTACTTCCTTGGTAAAGTATTTCATATTCGTTTTTACGTTATATCGTTATGTCGTTATAACGACGTTCGTTCATTCATTATTTCTTTTTCTTTCGCCATTCGGCGATGGCGGCATTGACATCCATCTTCTCGTCGCCGCGGAAGGCGATAATGAAGGCACCGGAGAACTTCTGGGCAACCTCGCGGCGCAGGCGCAAGGCCTCGTTATAGTCGGTGGTGGCGCCGACGGTGTACTTATATAGCCCACCTTCTTTATAATAGGTGGCATCGGTGCGGCCCTTCAGCTGGGCATTGCCGGCTTTCAGCACGCGGTCGCTGGCCAGGATTTGCACCTTGAAGACTGGAGCGGCCTGGCCGTCAGAGGCTTTTTGGCCGTCACGGGGAGACGGCACAGGCGACGACGGCACAGCAGTAGACGGCGCAGCAGACGACGGCACAGCGGACGATGGCGCAGCAGAAGACGGCGCAGCGGGCGCCTCAGCGGCAGGCTCATTACTCCCATTAGCCCCAGCATTCCCCGCGGCTTCGTTAGCGGCCGGCTGGAACGGAATCTTGATGCCTTGATGCTTGTTGCGGTAGGCGACGAAGGCATTGTAGATGCCGCGGGCATAGGCATAGAGGGCGTCGTTGGAGTTCATGTAGCGCTCCTCGTCGGGCGTGGAGATGAAACCGAGCTCCAGAAGACAGGCGGGCATCGACGTCAGACGCAGCACGGCGAGGTTGTCCTGGTGGACGCCCTGATCCTGACGGCCGGTGGCCTGACAGACATACTTCTGCATCAGCTTCGCCAGGTCGACGCTGTTCTCCATATTCTTGTCCTGCATCAGCTCGAAGATGATGTTACTCTCCGGCGAGTTGGGGTCGAAACCTTCGTAATGTTGCTGGTAGTCCTTCTCGTAGAGGATGACGGCGTTCTCGCGCTTGGCCACCTCGAGGTTCTCGATGTAGCCCTGCTTATTGCCGTCACGACGGCTGCGTCCTAGGGCATAGGTCTGGTAGCCGCGGGCAATCTTTCCCTTCGGCAGGGCGTTGATATGGATGGAGATGAAGAGGTCGCCCTTCGCCTTGTTGGCGATCTCGGCACGCTGCCACAACTCGACAAAGCGGTCGGTGGTACGCGTGTAGACGACCTTCACGTCGGGGCAGTTCTGCTCGACCATTCGTCCGAAGGCCAGGGCGTGCTTCAGCGTCAGGTTCTTCTCCTTCGACATCGTGCCCACGGCGCCGGCATCATGGCCGCCGTGGCCGGCGTCAATCACCAGCGTGAACTTCTTCGTGGCGGCACTCATCGTCACCGCCGCCATCAACGCCCATATTATCAGCAAAATATTCCGTCTCAATTCTTATTCTTTTATTCTCGTTATATCGTTACAACGTTATATCGTCATAACGACGACGTTCATTCAACAATGCAACTCCACCACGGCTCCACGGCAGTCGGCACCCATCGGCGGATTCTCCTTCGTCACCCAGAGGTCGATGGTCGTGACGGCGGGGAACGTGGTCTGGACGGCCTTCGCGATGCGCCCAGCGACATGCTCGAGCAACTGCGAGGGGACGGCCATCTCGTTTTTCACCAACTGGTAAAGCTCGGCGTAGTTCAAGGTGTCGGCGACGTCGTCGGTCTCCGCGGCACGGCTCCAGTCGTAGCCCACACGGAGGGTGACCGTGAACCAGCCCCCTACCCTACGCTCCTGTGGCATGACGCCGTGGAACGCGTAGAACCGTGCCTCCTTCACCTCGATATATGTCTCCATCACTTCTTAATGCTTAATGCTTAATGCACAATGCTTAATGCTTAATGCTCAATGCATAATGCTTAATGCTCAATGCATAATGCTTAATGCACAATGTCTGCCTATGCTTCGTCGTCAGCGTCAGCATCGTTGGTTCCGGGGACGTACTTCTTCAAGGCACGCTCCACGCCCTGCTTCCACGTGTTGATGCTCTCGTCGGTCAGCGATAGCGAGGCAACGAGCTTGATGACGTGCTCGATGGGCATCCGGTAGCGCAGCACACCCGAGATGAGCTTCGCGTAGTTCCAGTACTCGGGGTTGAACTTCTCGCTGAGACCCTCGACGGTGGTCTTGTAGCCACGTTTGTTCTCGAACTGGAAGTCGTAGCGCTTAGAGCCGTCGGGGTTCACGGCCTTGATGATCTTTCCCTTCGTCACCGACTTCGGGAGCATGATGCCCTCCTCCTCGTCCTGCAGACCGGTGAAGATCTCGTAGGGTCGGCCGTCGAGCAGTCCGACGAACGCCACCCACTTCTCCTTGTTGTTCTGGAAGCGCACGACGTCGCACTCCAGCACCTGCGGGCGCACCTCGACCACTTCGTTCTTGATATCCGTTTCCATAATTGTTCGCGTGTTATTATAAATGCGCTGCAAAGTTACGAAAAGTCGAATGAAAAACCAAATAAATTTGGATTTTTCTGAGACGAAGTAACTTCGGCGAAGCCAGAGTTACGAAAAGTTTTCTAAATCGGTAAACTTTTCCAAAAGAAAAATGCAAAAAATTTCCCAAAACTACCAACTTTCACGCAGATATTTATTCTCACGCAGAGGCGCAGAGGACACAGAGTGTTGCACAGAGTATAATTATCTTGCGGCAGCATGGAGTTTTGGGAGTGTTACTTTCGTTCGACAATAAAAACAAAAATGGCCTTTTGTTTTGTATTGTGCTCACTTATTCGTAACTTTGCCAACAAGTTGGCGAAATTACTACGTCTCGGCATAAAAAAGATTAAATTCTTTTGTTCTGCTCTCGACTTTTCGTAACTTTGCAGCATGAAAAGTATTAGTACGCGGCGGACCATCCGCCAATACGCCGACCGCGATGTCGACGAACAGTTGCTCCAGCGACTCTTCGCTGAGGCTAGTCGCACACAGACCATGGGCAATCTCCAGCTCTACTCCGTCATCGTCACCCGCTCGCCGGAGATGAAGGCGAAGTTGGCGCCCGCCCACTTCAACCAGCCGATGGTGACACAGGCGCCCGTCGTCCTCACCATCGTCGCCGACTTCAACCGCACATCGACTTGGGCACGCTGCCGGAACGCCGTTCCTGGATATGACAATTTTTTGTCATTTATCAACGCCGCCACCGACGCATTGCTCTTCACGCAGACACTCTGCAACCTCATGGATGAGGAGGGACTCGGCTACTGTTATCTGGGCACCACCGTCTACCAGCCTCAACAGATCATCGACCTGTTCCATCTGCCACAACTCACTTTCCCTGTGGCTACTCTGACCGTTGGATGGCCCGCCGAGGAGCCGCCGCTCACAGACCGCTTGTCCGTCGACGCCTTCGTCCACGAGGAGCGTTACAACGACTACTTAGGCGCAGACATCGACCGTCTTTACGCGGAGAAAGAGCACCTGCCAGAGAATCAAAAATTCGTACAAATCAACAACAAGGAGACACTGGCACAAATCTTCACCGACATCCGCTATACCCGCAAGGACAACGAGGCAATGTCGCGCACTCTCCTCGACGCCCTTTGCCGCCAAGGTTTTCTGCAAAGACGGCGCGACGGCTTCGACGTCTAAAACACCCCAAACCCTTGATTTATATCAAGAAATTAAGGGTAGTACAAAAATTTTTGTCATATTATATATGACTTGTCAGAATTTTTACTATCTTTGCGCTTCAAGAGGTGTAGAAAAAAGAGCGACAAAAGATGGTAAAAGGCAGAATCATAGAAAAAACGATGGCTACGGAAGCAGCAAAACTGCTGCTTTTGGGCTTCGTTTTGCTATGCTCCGCCATCCTTTCCGCGAAGGGCACCGAAACGCCCATTGACACGGCCTTCTACGCCCATTACCCCTACATCCGCTTCGTCAGCGACGCCGACATCGCCGAGATGACCGACGAGCAGTTCCATGCCATCGCCGCAAAGGTGGCCTTTGCCATCAACAAGGCCGAGCCGGCAGCAGGCAGCCAGATACTGACGGAGCTGCAGGGCAGCGTCCTGCCACGCATCAACGAGGACAGCCTGGAGTTGGCCTACATGATTGTGAGAGGCGCCGCCTCGCCCGACGGCCCGTACGCCAACAACAAGGCACTCGGCGAGCGGCGTGCCAAGTGGCTGTTCGATTTCATCCGCCAACAGCTGCGGTTCCCCGTCAACGAGAAGAAGTTCCGCCTCGACAGCGAGGCAGAGGACTACCGTACCCTCGCCTTCCTCATGCGCCAGGCCAACGACAAGGACTACGGTTTCGTGAAGGCGCTGTGCGACAGCATCCTGCCCAACGGCGACATCGCCAACCTGAAGAGCGCGCTCCAGACGACACAGGACGGTCAGCTGTGGAAGCGGCTGAACAAGGAGTACTTCCACCATCTGCGCACGGCCCGCATCGTACTCTTCTTCAAGAAGTATGAGGGCGAGAAGATGGAGGTGGCGCCCATAGCCCAGCCCATTCAGGTGGTAGAGCGGCCGAAGGTGGAGCCGACGGAGCCCGTGATGCCCGTCGTAGAGCCCATTGCCCCCGCCGAGCCGCCGTTGGCCGACACCCTCGCCCGCCGCGAGGTGCTTGCCATCAAGACCAACCTGCTGTTCTACGGCGTCTATATGCCCGGCTACAACCGCTGGTGCCCCATCCCGAACGTGGCCGTCGAGTACTACCCGAAGAAAGGCCACTTCACCTTTGGCGCCTCGTTCGATATGCCGTGGTGGCAGGACTACGATGCCCACAAGTACTTCCAGATACGCAACTACCAGTTGGAGACCCGGTATTACCTCAAAGCCCATAGGCCCCATGAGTCCCATGAGACCTATGAGACCCATAGGACCAATGGGACCTATAAGGCACCCGCCTATGCGGGCTGGTACCTCCAGGGCTACGTCCACGGCGGTGTCTTCGGCATCTGCTTCGATGCCGACCGCGGCTGGGTGGGCGAAGGCTATGGTGGCGGCATCGGCGCGGGCTACGTGATGCCCGTGAGCCGCAACGGCCACTGGCGTCTGGAGTTCGGTTTGCAGGCCGGATTCTTCCGCTGCAAGTACGACCCCTACCAGTACGAGAACCCCGTGGACCCGTCGTATCAGGACAACCTGTACTACTACAAGTGGAATCTGGAACCGTCGCTCTTCAAGAAGCGCCAGTACCGCTGGAACTGGATCGGTCCCACGCGCATCGGCGTCACCCTGTCGTACGATCTGCTGTACAAGAGAATCCAGAAGCGTGGCGTGAGCTTCAAGTCGAAAGAAAGGAGGGCCGAGCCATGAAGAAGTTCATAAGACTCATAGGACTCATCGGTCTGATAGGCTGCAGCCCCGAGCCGCCGCTGCACCTCTTCGACGGCGGCACCATGGACCTCGACATGCCGATGGTGAAGGTCGACCTCGACGCCTACTGGGACTACGAGGTCATCTACAGCCAGTACGACGTCGTCTACGGTATCTACGACTGGCGCGCCGAGTGGCACTACGACTGGGACCTCTTCGACACACAGCTCTGGGGCAACATCGGCTACAGCCAGCCCGACGCGTTCATGCTGCGCCGCTACTATACCGGTTCGGAGCCCTACGTGCCCCACACGAAGGTCTACGCCAACACCGTCAAGGGCAGCACGTTCCACGGGCAGTACAGCTGGGGCTTCTGGGACATCCTCGTGTGGAACGACGTCAGCACACCCGACGGCGTGCAGAGCCTGAACTTCGACGAGACGACGACCCTCGACTCCGTCTTCGTCTTCACCAACCAGTCGATGAGTGCCGCCCGCTATCAGGCGCCCCGCTACACCCGCGCCTTCTACCAGCCCGAGGAGCTGTTCTCGGCCTACGAGCAGGGCATCGAGATCAACCGCGACCTCACGGGCTTCGAGTACGACCCCGTGCGGAACGTCTACGTCAAGAAGCTGGCCATGGTGCTCGAGCCCGTCACCTACATCTACCTGACACAGGTCATCCTGCACCACAATAACGGGCGCATCACCGCCGTCGACGGCAACGCGAACCTCTCGGGCATGGCCCGCTCGGCAAACCTGAACACGGGCACCGCCGGCGACGATGCTGTCACCGTGTACTACTATGTGAACATGAAGAAGGATATGCCGCTCGTGCCCTACGGCACACCGGCCGACGACCCGATACGCCTCACCGCCGAACGTGCCGACATCGTCGGCGGCCGCCTGACCACCTTCGGCATGTGCAGTCAGACACCCCGTAACATCCACCATGTCAACGAGGTGACCGACAAGAACCGTCACTACATGGACGTGACGATGCAGTTCAACAACGGTATGGACTCCACCTTCGTCTTCGACGTCACCCAGCAGGTGCGCGAACACTGGAAGGGCGGTGTCATCACCGTCGACCTCGACCTCGACACCATCCCGATGCCCAGCCGCAAGGGCGGCAGCGGCTTCGACGCCGTTGTCAAGGATGTGGAGGACGGCGGTACCCACGAATTCGATTTGTAAACGAAATAACAAGAAACAAAATAGTATTAACCTTCAAAAGATTTGAGTTATGAAAAAGATGAATTATTTCCTCGCCGCTGTCGGAGCCATCATGATGGCTACCAGCTGCACCAACGACGAGTTTACGGGCGAGAGCTCGGGAACAACGTCCCAGACGAAGGAAGAGTCGCCCATCCTCTTCAGCGGAGGAGCAAGCAACCTGACACGTGCCGACCTCTACGGAGAAGCTGCCGCCACGAAACTGGGCAACAAGTTTGTGGTATATGGTACCAAGCACTTTGCTGCAGAAGACAAAACTGCAACGAATGATGCTATTGCATTCAAGAACTTCCAGGTTGAGTGGACTGCCAACACCGCAGGAACCACAGAGTCCAACTCCAGCGACTGGGAGTACGTTGGCAAAACGGCATACGATGTCATTTCAAGCGCACAAACCATCAAGTATTGGGACTATAATGCGAACAATGGCTATACCTTTACGGCATTCTCCTATCATCGCAATGATACTGAAGACGGCATCTCCTATCCTGCCAACAGTACCGACGACGATGTCTCTGTCGTAAAGACGACTGCCGACGAAAGCAGTCTCTACAACAAAGGCTATAAAGTGACCGTCAAGCAGGGTGCCACGCTGAACAACCTGTATTTCTCTGACCGCGTGCCCGTGGAGGAAGAAGACTACGATAAGACGGTGACCTTCACCTTCCGCAACATCGGTGCTAGGGTACGTTTTGGATTCTACGAGACCGTTCCTGGCTATACTGTAAAGATCGATAACTTTTATATTGATGATGCAAATTCAGCCGTGGTTACGGATTTCGCTACTATGAATGATGCCAAGACAGATGGTTTCTATGCTTCTTTACAGAACGTAAAGACGGCCGTCGACCAGACCATCAACGTCACCTACTATGAATCAACTACAGCTACACAAGTGATCAACCGTCCGAAAGTGAGCAATCCTAGTGCTGGCTATAACTACTATCTGAAGCTCGGTAATAGTACTGGTCTCATTAATACTGTCTTGGGAACAAGTTCTTCTTCTCCTACTTGGACTGATGGCACTACAGGTGCTTATACCCCGGTATTCCCATTTGAGGGCAACACCAATCCTCTTCTTTTGAAGCTCGACTTCACTTTGACGGCTGACGATGGTTCTGGCGACGAAATTCAGGTTCGTGGTGCCCGTGCCATCGTACCCGCCGAGTACGTAAAGTGGAAGAGTAACTTCGCTTATACCTACCTCTTCAAGATTTCAGACAAGACCAATGGTACAACTGGCGCTGTTGACGCCAACGGCGACCCCATCGACCCCGAAGGTCTGAAGCCCATCACCTTCGACGCTATTGCTGTAGATGTAACTGAGGAACTGCAGCAGACCATCACTTCTGTTTCTACCAACAGCATCACAACCTACGCAGATGGAGCTATCGTCAATGAGTACAATGCTGGCAAGCCCATCTACGTTGTAACGACTGATAACTCAACACATAGTGTTATCACGCCCAGTGCCATTGGCATTGGTGCCGGTCAGGCTCGGGTCTATAAGGTTGACAAAGCCACCACTGAAGCTTCTGTGTTAGCAAAACTCTCAGGATCTCCCATTGACATTACATTAACCCCGCTGACTCCCCTTCCCACTGTCGAGAACACACTTCCTCTTGCTGACGGCACAACGCCTTCTATCAGCAACGTGAAATTCACTCCTTCTGCAGCTGGCTACTATGCATATGTCTACACAACCACGGCATACGTCGCTCCTGAATACGAAGCAGTTACGACTGGAGGATACAACTCCGGCACGACCTACTATATGCTAAGTGGAAGTGGTGCTTACTATGCAGTCTCTGTACCCAACTCAGCTGCATACGAAGAGAACCTTGCCAAGCTTTATAAGGTTAAGGAGGGTAAGGCCGGCACCGCAGGCGTTTACGACGTGAAGGTCATTAAAGTACAATAATCTTTCATAACTCCATGCCCTGCAGAGTTCGACTCTCTGCAGGGTCACAAAGAAACAGAAACAACGTGAGACCAAGGGCCGGGCCCTCCTCACACTACAGAAAACAAAAAAACATCAATAACAACTAAAAAATTAAGATTATGAAGAAGATTTATCTATTAGCCACTGCGCTCGCAGCCTTAGTCAGCTGCTCGAGCGACGACTTCGTGGGCGACGCTAGCCCCACCCCAGGCTCTGAGGAAGTTGGTGAAGCCATTGAGTTCGGCAGCGGCTTCAAAGCCGTAACACGTGCCAACAGCGTAGGTGCTGATGCAGCAGCTCTTCTGGGCAACAACTTCGTAGTATATGGTGCTAAAAGCACAAATACCACTGCAGCTGAAAACTTCGCTGACAAAAAAGTGTTTGACCACTACAATGTAAACTTCACTGCCAACACCGCGGGTACAACAGAAAGTAACACTTCTGATTGGGAGTATGTCAACCAGACTGTACACAGTCATGCTACCGGCATCACTGCCCAGACCATCAAGTATTGGGATTATTCTACAGCAGAGTATGACTTCCTCGCCTATTCTACAGGCACCGCAACAGAAATTAGTTCAGGAACTGTTACAAGTGGCAATCTCTTAGTGTCTGCCATCACTCCATCGACGGTCAGAACAGCAGCCTACACTGTAGAAGGTGCATCAGCAGCAGACTTGGCTAAGTTCTATATCGCAGACATTAAGACTGTACTTAAGGCTGAATACAAGAAAGAAGTTGAGTTAAACTTCCGTTCCCTTTCCTCGAAGATCCGTATTGGTATTTACGAGACCGTACCCGGCTACTCCGTTAAAGATGTAAAATTCTACTCTGCAGACGCTACAGTAGGCGACGGTACGCCCTACATCTATGGCGGTACTACGGCCTTCAACGAGAAGGGTAGATTTACGGTAAGTTATCCTACTATCGGTTATGCTAATAAGGATAATTCAGATTACAACAAGGCTCACGTGAGCTTCGCACCTGCTGCTTCTGAGGGCCAGTCTGCCCTCAAAACCTTCGGCGCATTGACCCCCAAGGTTGATCTTACTAATGATGCTGCATCAGGTGATTATATTGGCCGCACAGCCCCCGCTGCTTCTATGTCTCCATACCTCACTGTTTTGCCTAACGAGGATGGTGTTATCCTCAACATGAAGTGTGACTATACTCTCGTGTCTACTGACGGTTCAGCTGAAACTATTAAGGTGACAGGAGCTAGTGCACAGGTGCCCACCGTCTATGCTCAGTGGTTACCTAACTACGCTTACACCTATATCTTTAAGATTTCTGACAAGTCTAATGGTTCTACAGGTGATCCTAGTACTGATCTTGCTGGTCTCTATCCTATTACCTTCGATGCCACTGTTATTGACTCCGAAGCGAATAAGCAGGAGACTATCACCATCGTAGAAACTCCATCAATTACAACCTATCAGAAAGAGTCTCAGGGCAACAATGAGTATGTAGCAGGCACGGTATACGTAATGGTGCAGAGCGGTGAAACTCTTGCCAATGACCTTGACACTAAGGGCCAGCTCTATACTGTTAATGTTTCTGGCATGAAATCAAATACAGTGCTGAGTGAGACTGCTGTAGCTGAGGCTCTGAACATTGGAGCCACTACAAGTGGAGACGTAACCACAGGTAGAAATGGTATCGCCCTCACAAAAGCCACAAGTAACACAGCAATCACCACAATCGTTGGCCCAAACGGCAACAACATCACTGTGACAGCAAAGACCGCTGCTAGCTTCACTGCTACTGCCAGCACCACTTATGCTTACGTCTATACAGTAAGCGATGCTGATGATACATTCCTTACCACTGCTGTGAATGTTACCGCAGGTACAGTGGACGATGCCGATGGCTATTACACAGATATGGATTGCACTGAACCTGCTGCAATTGAATCTCCAGCAACTCATCTTGCCGCTGGAACCTACTATCAGAAGGTGACCAACAATAACACCACCTATGCCGTGAAGGTCATCAAGGTTCAGTAATTCTCTCTATAGTCCGCGGGGGGGCTTCGCAAGCGAAGCGAGCAAAGCTCGAGCGCGACTCCTACCAATATCTCAGATGCGGTTCGACTCCGCATCTGAGAACAAAGAAAAAAAAAGAACAAACGCTTGCATGAGGCCGGGCCTCAGCAAGCACAAACGAGAGAATAATAACAAGAATAATAACAACTAAAATTTAAGATTATGAAAAAGATTTATCTATTAGCCACAGCGCTAGCCATCATGACTATGGCCAGCTGCTCGGACAATGACTACGTAGGCGACCAGGCGGTCCAGAATGCGAAGAACGGAGCGATAAATTTTGGTTCAAGTTCAATGGCAGTAACCCGCGCCACAAGCAATACTGGTACCGTACAAGTAATGTTGGACGGACAATTTAAAGTTTATGGTGTAAAGTCGGGGACTACCGCTGGCTCAGATTTACAGAAGGTGTTTGTAAACTATAGTGTATGGGACGTTGCTACGCCAAAGACGACCTCAAATTCTAGCGGTTGGGAATATGTAGGAGCAAGTGGTGCTAGCAGTCTTGGAACAGGAAATATTAGTCTTTCCTCTGATCAAACTATCAAATATTGGGACCATAGCGCTGCAGACTATCGTTTTGTAGCCGGATCACCCATTTCGGCATTTACTTTCGGTATTAATGGAATGACAAATGCCATCGAGACAGCTACAGTTACCGGACTCGCAGGACACCTTACCCCGAATCCAAGTGGAACAAAGTTGTCAACTAATCCTGTGTACATTGCAGATCCTCTGAAGATTGCTGAAAGTTCATATTCAACTGCGTATGGTACGGCTCCTGTTACGTTCAACTTTACTCGTCAGCAGGCAAGGGTACGTGTGGGTATTTATGAAACTATTCCAGGCTATGTCATTAAGGAAATAAATTTCTATACTCAAGCTGGTTCTATTGATGCAACTTATCCTCATAATGTGATTCTGACTTCAGGAACAGCCAGTTATTTCCGTGGAGCTACTAATGGTACTGCCACTATCGAATACAACTGGACAACTCCATCCTATACTTTTGCTTATAATGAAACAGGTGAGAGCCCTACTGTTAACAAAGCTCAGAACTGGTATGCAGGTAAATTCGAAAGTGCCACGCCCGATAATCCTGCAACACCAGCTATTACCGCAATTACATCAACGGGGACTGGCATTTGGGGCGTTGACAACGATATGGAAGATGAAACTCCAGGAACTACAGGATATTTCACCGTTATCCCAACAGCTTCAGCTACAACAGCTGCTCCTCTTATGCTGAAATGTGATTATACCCTTCTTTCTGAAAAGGACGGCTCTGCTGAAACTATTAAAGTGACTGGAGCTACTGCCGCTATTCCTGCAGCTTTCAGTAAGTGGAAGGCAAATACATCATACACCTATATTTTTAAGATTAGTGATAATACAAATGGTTCAACGGGTAATAGTAAGGTCGGTCTATATCCCATTACATTCGATGCCGTCGTGACTAGTGAGGCTAATGTGGAAGGCACAATCACTACAGTTTCTACTCCATCTATTACAACATATCAAACAGGATCAGTACTTGCTAATGGAACTGGTATTGAATATAAGACTGGCACCGCTATCTATCTTACCGTACAGAACAACACATCAGGTGCTTTGAATACTCTGACTGACGGCGGTGCTGCCGTTGGTGCCGTACAAGTGTACAAACTTTCTGCAGCTGTTAATGCTGACCCTGCACCCACGGAAGCTGATATGCAGATTACGCCTCCGACAGGTGGTACAGATTTGTTCTCCCTCGGTAGTGATGCCGCAACTGTCAACGGAATTAGTTTCGAAGCAGGCAAGTATGGTACTTTTACTCCTACAGAGCCCGGTTTCTATGCCATACAATATTTGACTACAGCAGCTGTTGCTGAACCTGATACACCTGCGGCATATACATATAAAGTTGTTAAGGTCGTTGCTGCTGGTGGCGGTAGTGCGCGTCTTGCTAAGTAATCCCTAACCCCTCCGTACAACAAAAAGTACAGATAGCCCTGTCGAGGTGCGACTCCTCGACAGGGTACCAAAGAAGAAAGACAGAATCGAAGAAGATAAGAATTAAAAAGAAGCGATGAGCGAGAAGGGCTATAATGAGACCAATAGGAACCATGGGACTTGTGAGTCCTATGGGGCTCATGAGACTCATGGGACCAATAAGGCCTATGGGACTTATGGGCTGCCCCAGCGGAAGCCGCTGGAGCCCAAGCCGTTCTTGCCCAAGAAGGGGAACTACTTCGTGCCAAGCAAGGTCCGCATCGTCATGATAGCCCTCATAGCCCTCATCGGACTCACCGCCTGCTCGACAGAACCGGAGCAGGCGGTGGAGCCGGAGCCGACGCCCGTGCCGGTGCCAGTGTTACCGACAGACCCGACGAAGCCGGAGGAGCCGGAAGTGACGGGCGTGCCCATCAGCTTCAGCGGCGAGGAGAGCGCGGAGGAGGTCACCAGAGGGACGACCCGCGCGACATCGCTCCACAACGCGGGCATCACCGCCTTCAAGGTGTGGGGCTACAAGAACATGGCCTACGACGAAGGTACCGAAAGCTATGACGACGGCGGCATCACGCTGCAGACGGTGATGCCGGGCTACGTCGTGAAATGGTATATGAGTAGTGCGACCACGACGACCACAAACACCCACGACTGGGAGTACGTGAACCAGCAGAGCAGCGGACAAGAGGAGCAGACCATCAAGTTCTGGGACTGGAGCGCCCGCGCCTACCGCTTCTTCGGGGTGACAGGAGGACTGACGGGGGCTAATGTGACCCATGAATCCTATAAGACCTATGAGATCACGATTCCGGTGGACGCCTCTTCGGAGGCCAGCGCCGAGGCGACGCCCTACTACAGCGAGATGTGGTTCAGCACCGGCAGTCCCGAGACCTACCCCACCCGACAGTTCGGACAGCCCGTGCAGCTGGTGTTCGTGAAGCCCATCGCCCGCGTGCGGTTCATGTTCATCTACGAGGATCCCAGCGATGCCGCCAAGACCACCTTGGCCGCGAAGAACTTCGGACCGACGGTGACTACTGACCGCATCTACCAGAAAGGTACCGTCACAGTGACCTACCCGCTGACAGGCACGGCGACAGTTGAGAGCATAGCCGTCGCTGCTACGGACGAAGGAGCGGAAGGACTGGCCGACGACGGCTTCCCGGCGTTCGACCAGGACTACTATGAGGCGGAAAACGACATCAACGCCTACAAGTGGTACGACGTGCTGCCCGCCCTGACACAGGGGACGTACACCCTCACCGTCACGGTGAACGGCGTCAGGCGTTCGGCAACGGTGCCGGCAGCCTACATGAGCTGGAAACCCGGCTACCAGTACACTTATATATTTAAGGTACACGTGGACGGCGGCGTCAGCATCGATTCGGTACAATCGGCATTCACGCCGTGGACGGTGGAGACACTTGGCAACCACACGATGTACAATTGGTGATACGGCCTACAGCCTAATTGAGAATTGAAAATTGATAATTGATAATTGAAGAGAGAAAAGACCATAGTAAGAAGGATGAGTAGACCTATGAGACCAATGGGTCTTATGGGACTCATAGGACCTATAGGACTTATGAGTCTTATAGGACTGATAAGTCTTATGGGACTGATGAGCTGCTCTGACGACGAGGAGGCGACGGGGAACGGTGTGAGCCAGACCCTGACGGTGGTGCCCTGTGCCCAGTCGTTCGCGGAGGTGGACGACGGCGAGGACGCTGCCCTCACCCGCGCCTGGACGCCGCCGTCACCGTATGTGCTCTATGAGTCGCTCAACGGTCTGTTCTCGAGTCAGAAGAACCTGACGAACAACTCTATCGGCGTGTTCTTCACCAAGAACGCTACAGATCCCCTGCAGGCGACCTTCTTCCATTACAAGGTGGGCGACAATGACAGATGGCGGGTGAGTCTGGATGAGCTCAAAGAGGACGACTACTTTGTCTATGGCTTCATCCCGAGCGAGGTGGTGACTACGGCCAGCATCACGGGCAACAGCAGCTATAGCGACGGTGCCGTGCTGACACTCAACGGCATCAAGACCGTCACGCCCAACGACGTCTGTGTCGTCGTCGGCGCGAAAAAGGGAAGCGGTCCGGAGAACGATGATACAGGCACCCCCGAGACACCCGAGCGCATACAGCCCGGACAGTTTGCCGTCACGACCGTAGCCTCGACGAAGGACTCTCCTGTCTCAGGCACGGGCAACAACATCTTCCTGCTCTTCGACCACCTATACTCTGCCATTCGCTTCAACTTCACCGTTGGCGAGAAGTACGACGCCCTGCGCACCATCAGGCTCCGCAAGCTGGAGATGATCGCCTATACCGACGACAGTAAGACCAAGATCAAGGCAAAATACAATGCCACCGTCAGGATCAAGGCGAACACCACCGGCACGCTGCCCATCACCGAGGTCACGTTCACGCCTGACACGGGTAGCGGCGATGCGGTGTTCGAGCCGCTGTTCAACGGCGAGGAGACGCTGTCGCATAGCACGCCGTCACCCTACATGGGCTGCTTCGTCCCGGGTCAGACCACCCGCTTCACGCTCCGCAGCACCTACGACGTGTACGACAAGAACACAGACCATAACGACAAGGGCAACCTCATCCGTAAGGAGTGTACGGCGGAGAACTACATCAATCTACCGAGCCTGTTTACTGTGACGTCACTGGCACGTGGGCATATCTACACCATCAACCTGATTGTGCAGCCCACCTATTTATATATGTTGTCAGAACCCGACTTGGACAGCCCGACGGTGGTGATGAACTGAAGAATTGAAAAATTGAAAAATTGAAAAATTGAAGAAATGAAAGAGCGACAGAGACATAGAAGAATCATGGGGCTTATAGGGCTGATGAGACCTATAAGACCTATGGGACCTATGGGACTTATGAGGCCAATGGGACTTATAAGTCTTATGGGGTTGCTGTTGCTCTTAGCTATGCCGGTCAGGGCACAGGAGGTAACGCCGGATCCTGAGGAGCCGGAGACGCCCGTTGTCACGCCTGAAGAGCCGGAGCCCGACTCGATTGCCATCGGCGGCCATGTCTACGGCGGCGGTAATGTCGGCAATGTGGCCGGCAGCACGCGTGTCACGGTCTACGAAGGCAACCTGAACAACGTCTTCGGCGGTGCCCGTCTGGCCAATGTGGGTGGCCGTACGTTCGTCCACGTCGACGGCAAGAACGCCTCTGACGACATCTTCATCAACACCGTCTATGGCGGCAATGATATCGCAGGAAAGATTGGTCAGGGAACGGCCGTCACGACCGTCCCCACGGAGCTGGAGAACACCGTCAGCGCCGCGACGTCCGACAAGACCAAGAACGTCATCGACACCAGCTGGAAGACCTTCATACGCACCAGTTCCCCGGCCAAGAAGGCCTTCACCATCGGCACGGGCGATAATGCCCAGAACATGACCGCCGACGAGCATATGATGGTCATCGGCAGCCTCTTCGGCGGCGGCAACGGCGACTACTACTACGGCACGCCGGAGTCGACGACAGATACTGAAACGGGCGTCACCACCTATACCTATACCATCAAGGAGCTGAAAAAGGACGGTACGGGCGGAGCGACCATCGCCACGAAGTCCATCACCGACCAGAATATCCTGCCCGAACTCTCGAAGACCTACCTGGAGATCAAGGGCGGCTGCATCGCCCATGTCTACGGCGGCGGCAACAATGCTACGGTGACCGATGCCACGGTCATCAACATTGACAACGAGAGCAGCGACCTGCAGACAGACGCTGCCCTATGGGCCCAGAAAAATGACAAGACCTTGTTAGAGGTGTTGGGCTATCTACAGGCTAAGACGAAGCTCAGCACGTTCCAGAGCAACCTCACCAGCTATGCCTTCAATCACGCCCGTATCTATGGCGGCAACAACAAGGCCACGATGAGCATCATGCCGACGTGGAACCTGCAGCGTGGCATCATCCGCGACGTGTATTCCGGTGGTAATGAGGGCGATATGACCAGTAGCATCGGTCTGTTGTTGGACATCGACCCGGCAACGGAAAACAAGGAAAAGCTGGAAATCTACAACGTCTATGGCGGCTGCCGCAGGGCCGACGTGCGCCCGCTCCTTGCCGGCAGCACGACGCCGACTCCCTCCGACCAGATCCAGCTACCGTTGGACATGACGGACAAGAACAACCGTCCCTACCACTTCCCCGCCGGGCTGCCGGCCCGCACACTAATCCGCGGCGGCAAAATCACCAATGTCTACGGCGGTAACGACGTCTCCGGCCGCGTCTTCGGCGGCAATGCCGTGGGTATCTACAGCAACATCATCGGCGACGTCTACGGCGGCGGCAACGGCTCGTACGCCTATACTGATAACCCCACCCTGGGCGCTATGGATGACTATAAGGACTTCTACTATAATCCTGATACCGTCAAGAAAAGGGAAATTGCATACGGCAACACTACCTTTGACTACTCCTCTACTGATCCTGGAATTAAATCCGTCGAGGCCCTGAACATCTTCCGTCCCAATGCCGAGCAGGTGTCGCTCCGTCTGGCCGGCACGGACGCCGACCACCCCGTCATCATCGGCGGCAGCGTCTACGTGGGTGGTAACAGTGCCACGCTGAAGACTGACAACAGCTCCAGCAACAGTGAGCCCATGGTCCACCTGAAGATCGGTTCCTACGTGACTGCCGACAAGGTGTTCCTCGGCAACAACGGTGAGAAGATGGTCGACGCTTCGACAAACGGCATCCTGAGTATGTATGCCAACGACAATTTCACTGTTGGCGAGACCGATTATGGTAAATTCAGTCAGATGACTCTGACCAATGATACCCAGTTCAAGACCTATATGGACGGCTGTGCCATGACCGTCAAGCCGAACGTGGTGTTCGACCTGAAGATCAACGAGACCACCGGCGATCCCGCCACCTACGTGGACTATTCCACCGCCTTCGGCTCGTTCTTCTGCGGCGGCAACGTGGGTAGCATGAAGTTTGCAGGCAGCAACACCATCAACTTCAACCACAAACTGATTATCTTCGACAAGCTGGTGGGCGGCAGTAACAATGCCTTCGTGCCCCAGACCACCTACAACGCCGCCTACGATGGCGGTATCCTGTTGCCTCCCGATGCGACGACGGGCAACAAGCTGGTGCTCAACCTCTCGGACCTGAAGCTGATGCCTCAGCGCTGGAAGGTGGAGCGAGTCGATGGCGATTACAAGACCAAGAAGACCGACGCCAAGGGTAACTACACCTATCTGCTAGATGCCAACGGCAACCGCCAGTTGGAATGGAACGTCATCAGTTCAGCCACCCAACAGGAAGTCGACCCTGTTATCACGGGCGATGCTGCCGACCTCGACCGCCGTCTCTTTGGCGGCAATGTTTATGGCGGCTGCTGCGAGTCTGGTCATGTCAACGGCAATGTCGTCATCAACATCAACAGTTCCATCGTCGACCGCGATGGTGACCATGGTGTGTTCGACTCAGCAACGCCCGTAGCCACGGCCAACGACCCGACGCCCGACTCAGATATTCACTACGGTCATGAGCAGTATACTATCTCTACTCGCCGCTCCGGCGTCATCCTCAGCGAGCAGGGCATGGACGTGCTCGGCTCCGCCCTCAATGTGTTTGGCGGCGGCAAGGGTAAGCACACCGAGATTTGGGGCAGCACGACGGTGAACCTGAAAAAGGGCTACGCCTTCCAGATTTTCGGCGGCAGCGAGGAGGGAGTCATCGGCAAGGATGTCGCCATCCATGAAGGCAATGAAGAGAACATTATTTCGAGCAGCTGCAGCTTCGACGACGACGGATACCCCGTAAGCAACTACACCTACAACGAGAAATACAGCACGACCATCAACGTCCACGGCACAGAGCCGGGATGTTCTACGGCGGACATAGCCAAGAAAACCGACACCGAGAAAGCGACGATGGCGGAGTGTGAGTTCGTCTACGGCGGTGCCTTCGAGGGACTCATCTGCGGCAACACCCGCGTCAACCTCGGCAACGGCCGCGTGTTCAACGTCTTCACCGGCTCGTGCAACGCCGATATCTTAGGCCATACCGAGACCTACTTCGGCCAGTGGCAGACCGGCACCGGCGAGTCGGCGACCACCGTCACCGGCTTCCCGTGGGTTCGCGACCACACCTACGGCGGCAACGACCTCGGTGGCAGGATCATCGGCGTGAAGGATTTCCAGGACCGTGTCAGGAGCGATTTACTCAGTCAGGGTCAGTTGCACAACCCCGCCAATAAGGCTACCCCCGACGTGCTGAAGGCCTCGTCGTACGTGGAATACGTGCAGGGCCGGGTAGGAAACATCTTCGGCGGCAGCTTCGGTGACTACGACTACGACGACCCGATGTACAGCAGTCGCATCGATCATACCGACGGACGCACTGGTCGTGCCGAGCTGGACCATGCCTTTGTCAACATCCGTCCCTCCAACGAGACGGTGGGTAGCTCCAGCAGCCGCATCAGCAAGGTGTTTGGCGGCAGCCAGGGTGCTTCAGGCGACCGTGTCGGCGACAAGGCCCAGAAGAGCAGTTACGTGCTCATCGACATCCCGCAGTCCATGGATAACTTCGCCAGCACCGAGATTTTCGGCTCCGGCGACAATAGTGGTATGGGTATGCGCGAACTCGTCAATCCCTTCAGTGCCACTGAAGCTCAACTTGAAGATGTCTCGTCCGTCATCGACCTTGTTCGCGGTGAGGTGAAGGCAGCCTACGGCGGCAGCTACAACGAGGGCGTGACGCGTCGCACGGTGGTCAACGTGCCCACACTGTCGACCATCAAGATAGAAAACATCTTCGGCGGCGCCTACGGCACGCAGATCTTGCCGCCATGCGATGTCTACGAGTCGCACGTGAACTACAACAACATCAGCGAGCAAGCCATTGTCACCGGTGCCGTCTATGGCGGCAACAACAATGAGCGCCGCACACTCTTCACCCAGGTGAACATCTCGTCGCCCGTATGGTCTAACAAGGCGAAAGGCTATCTGGCAAAGGCTTATGGTGCCGGCAAAGGTGTTGACACCTGGGCGGAGCATACGGAGGTGAACCTGAACGATGGTGCAAAGGTCTACGAGGTCTATGGCGGCGGCGAGATGGGCCATGTGCTGAACGCAGAGAGCGTGCAGACCTATATGCAACTCTTCCAGGAAAAACCGTCGACGCAAATTTCTACCGACGACCCCACCTGGAGCCAGGCCGACAAGTGGGAAGGCGGCACTGTTGGCGGTACCTTGAAGTCTAGTGAGGTGGCCAACTGGAAGAAGGACTGGAAAGACGCCTGGACGTTGGGCGAGTATTACGGACCTAATGCCGATTACACCAATTACATCACCCACCCATATACCAACCTCAACCATCTGGACGACCGTTCAGAACTGACAGGAAGTGTGGCCGATCAGTTCCCAGCCACGAAATTCAATGCCAACGTCATCATCAACGAGGGTGCCGAGGTGGTCAACTACGCCTATGGTGGCGGCTGGGGTAAGTCTGCTGTCGAGCGCAGCGGCGATGTCTATGGCACCACCTATATCGCCCTCCTTGGCGGCAAGGTGAAGAAGGACATCTATGCTGCCGGAACTGCCGGTGGTGTGTACGACCTCTTTGGCTCTAAGAACTTCACCGCCAGTGCCAATGCCTTCATCATGGGCGGCACGGCTCGTAACGTCTACGGCGGCGGCTGGGAAGGCGGCGTAGGCAAGCATACCAAGGTTGTCACCAAGGATGGCAAACAGGTGGAGGTGAATGCCGGCATCACCGATCCCTTCACTTCCGACATCTACGGCGAAACCAACGTCGTCATCGGCCGTACCAATGAAGAGATTGCCGCCGACAGCCTGGAACTCCATGACAACAGCATCACCAAGCACAGCTTCTACTACGGCCGTCCCGCCATCCAGCGTAACGCCTACGGTGGCGGCGAGGGTGGCGCCGTCTACGGCACGGCCAAGGTCACCCTCAACAACGGCTATATCGGCTATCAGTTCAATCCCGCCCTTACTGACGACTCCCAAACGACGGATATTGACGAGCGCTACGAGGAGAAGATCGAGGACGAGACCTACCATGTGGATGCCGACGGTCACTTCGAGTCCAACAGGAACCTGTACGACAGCGGCTGCGTCTTCGGCGGTGGCTATATCGACGACAGTAACGTCGACAACACCCTGATCAAGATGTATGGCGGCCATGTGCGTAACTCCCTCTTTGGCGGCGGTGAGATTGCAGCCATCGGCCGCGGTGTCATCACGGCTTCCGGGACGAACAACACCAAGCGCGAACTATCTGGCATCTACAAGGCCGGCAAGACCAAGATTGAGATGTATGAGGGCCACGTCCACCGCAATGTCTTCGGTGGCGGCCGCGGCTACAACAACCTGGGTGAGCGCGGCACGCTGTTCTCCGACGGTTACGTCTTCGGCCAGACCGAGGTGAACATCCACGGCGGTGAGATCGGCACGCTGGCGGGCTTGGCCCTGGACTACGGCAACGTGTTCGGCGGCGGCGATGTGGGCTATGTGTACAGCGCCTACGAGTATCAAGACGGCAGCACCACGAAACTTGGCCGCGGCATCAAGTCGGGTGTGCGCTATGACAACGGCAAGGAGGGCTACTATTACCGTCATAAGATTAGCGACGGTGGTACGTTTACTGTTGATGCCGACTTTGAGACTGATAATGGCGAGTACATTCCCACCGAGGACTGTAAGGTGCTGATTGAGCCTTGGACGAAGGTCGTCGGTGACGACGGCGTGGCCATTAGCACATCAGGAGACATTGAGGATGAATCTACCACAACGCATTATAGCAAGGGCGAGTACGTTCCCACCGCCATGCTCAATTACCTGAAGAACAAGACCGGTGACCCCAGATGGGCTGCCCTTGATTCCGCCGGCATTAAGATCCACAATGCCGTGTTTGCCGGCGGCAACACATCGGCGGGTTCCACGGCGGCCTATGCCAACGCCACCTCCGTATACGGCAACGCCACGGCGTCCATCCACGACGTCTACCACCGCGACCTCATCACCTTGGGTACAGGACATATCGGCGGTCTCTATGGCGACGGCAACCTGACGTTCGTCGACGGCTACCGCGGTCTGAACATCACCAACTACGGTACCGACTACTACTACATCACGAAGGAAATCGACATAAGCACCTATGATGCCCTCCCCGAACGCGAGGCGGCCTATTACGAGCTGAAGTACAAGTGTAAGCTACCTTGTACCGACAAGGACGGTACACGCTACAACCCCGCCTCCGGCGAGACCAAGGCTTCGACCATCACCATGGACGACATGATGGTGGTGTTCATGGAGGACAAGACGCACTCTGTGCGCGTGGATGGAGATGGTAATCGTGTCACCTCGGGAAGTGGTGGAACGGCCATTCTCATAGAGGGAACGGGAGTTGACGCAGGCAAATGGACGCCCAACCCCGACTACTGGGAGAAGAACGGTGTGCTACCCGTTTATGCTGGTCGTCTGATGAACAGTATCCAGCGTGCCGACTTCTGCGGTGTCTTCGGCAGCCGTATGGTGCTGCAGGGTGCCCAGGACCGTGTGCCCGAGATTGTGGACTTCACCAACTACACCATCAACCGTGTGCGCGAGGTGTCGCTCAACCAGCAGCACTCGAAGATTGCCAGCGACCTGACGCTGAAGGCAGGAAAGAGCAAAGTGCTCACCAATTTCCCCAACGATCAGCACCCGGATGACTTTGCCGACCTCAACAAGGCCATCCACGGCAACTACTTCGGTATCTACAACATCGTGAACTACCTCGGTGCCCTGACCAGCGACGTCCACTTTATGAAGGGTACAGACGTCCGCAGGACAGACAACACCTCAAACGAAGCCTTGTATAAGTCAGCTATTAAGGTTGACGAGGACAGCTGTGCATACGGATCGGCTGGCGCCACCTATTATAATTGGAAGGCCGCCCACGTTAACGACCGCTCACGCAACAACGGCTGCAGCCTCAACAAGGTGGCCCTGGCCTCGGGTGTGTACCTGGAGCTTACCACCGAGAAGAGTACGGGCGACGGTCTCTACGAGAAGGACTGGGGACCCATCACCGGTGTTGTCGAGCTCGACCTCATCAACGTGCAGCCCGGTATCGGCGGCGGTTTCGTCTATGCTAAGAACGAGCATGGTATTCCGACGTACGACAAAAAGAGGCATGCCACGCTGACCGCCCTGAACCAGGACGCCATCACCCGTAAGGACTTCACCTACACCACCAACGATGACACCAAGGAGAAGTGGCAGACGTCGGGTAACTTCGTACACAGCACGCAGACCATCATCGACGACTGCTATAACATCAGCAGCAAGTATAAGACAGACTACAAAGCGCCTGGTGGCGTGCCTGCCCACTACTGGTTCATCAAGGGCTCGGTCTATGTCTACGACCAGTATATCTCGGCTTATACCGGTGCACCGAACGCCTACAGCGAGACCGTGGAGATACCGCTGACCATCACCGCCGCCTCGCACGGCACGATGAAGCTGCTCAACGTCCAGCAGAACCGCTACGCCTACTACGCCACGCCGGACCAGCCGCTCGAAGGCGACAGTAAGGTCAACATCAACGATGTCACCTACTCCAAGAACGACCCCATCAGCTACTGGGACTACTACCTGCTGAGCAACTCCGAGAAGAACCTGTTCGTAGAGAAGACCTACGTGGTCGTCGACAGCTGTAAGCTCGGCGACACGTTCTATCCCGAGGGCTACGTGATGCTGCCCAAGGAATACAAGGACTTGAGAGCCGTTGCCGTGAGAAACAACCACCAGACCACCACCGGCGAGCCGGCCGTTCAGAAGGCTACCGTCGACGCCAGCGGTGCGTCCGTCGTGGTCACCGACGAGGACGGCAAGGCCGTCTACGAGGCCTTCGACTTCGCCTTCCGTGAGTCGAACAACGTGAGACACGACACTGGCTACCTGCTGACCTACAAGGTGAATAACCCGAAGGAGTGGAACACCTGGTACACGCCGAAGAACAGCAGTAACGGCGACAAGATCAATTATGAGGCCTATGACAGCTTGGCTACTGCCACGACAAACAACAAACTGGGCAAAGACGCCTACTGGAACGGCCCCACCTACCGTCTGAAGAGCGACAACGGCGAGGTGCTCGGACAGCAGGAGTACAAGGTAGGTAACTTGATTCCTGAAGACGTTTACAAGACATACGAAGGCGATAACACTAACACCACCCAGTATCCCGGCATCAAGTCGCATGTTACAACTGCATCAAATGGCATTCAGGCCACCTTCGGCCCCGCCTATCTGGTGACGAAGCAGTTCACCGTTACAGATGCTACCGGTACACACCACATGAATCCGGGCAGCACGGTTTCTGCTACTGTTGCCGGCTCCCATACAGAAAGCACCTCACCCGCCTACATCTGTACGAGCACCATCCAGCTCAGCACCACCGAGTTCATCTACGTCGACACGAAGATGACGGAAGACGAGAAGAATACCTATTACAACAGGTTCAACAAGACAGAAGCTACTGATGCCGAGAAGAAGATTGCCGAGGAGATTGATAAGAACATCGTGCCTGCCTACTACTGTCTGACCGAAGGCAATTATGGCGGCAACTACTACGAAAGCGGCAAGAACTACCGTGGTCTGGAGGCCTGGAGCAGCATGTCGCCTACCGACCGTCAAAAGTTCACCTTCAACTACGATGCCCTCGACCTGCTCATCGACTCGCTGTATGGTAAGAATGCTCAGGGCACGGTGATCTATCCCGAAGGACAGAAATATGAGTACGACGGTCCCGATTACAAATCTGAAGCAGGAGTAAAGGGCGAAGTTCAAGGCATTGCAGGCAACCCCGCCGGCTACTCAGTCACCATACCCGTAGACTATAGTGCTACGTATAACGGCACAGACAAAGACAGTACAGAGGTGAGTACGGGAAAGAAGTATAAGTCGACCACAGTAGTCACTGGTGGAAAGATTTATGTTGGCGACGAGCTGTCTCGCGAACAATATGAGTCGCTGCCCAATGAACAGCGTCACTATTCGCCGGTCACGCCGAAGTCGACGGATGGTTATAAAGTCTACGTTGTCAAGGAGTCGTTCCAGATAGGCAACTCGCCCTACGCTGCCGGCCAGACCATTTCTGCATCTGAATACAGCAGTCTGACAGACCAGTCCAAGGTGACTGTACTGCACTTTACAGAAGACGACGCGGGCAAGACATTCTATTACTGTCGCATGGGCTATACCCCCAAATCATCTGTGGTAAATGCAGCAGGTGTGACTGCCACCGTGGGCGGCACGACGACAAGCTGCACTAAGACCTATGATAGTTCTACGGATAGTGGTGATGTACCAGAGGGTCTGGTGATTGCCAAAACCACCTATGACGGTCTAGACAACGACCAGGCAGGCTTCACCATCCACGGCATCTCGCCCACCGAGCAGAGTACGCTGTACGTGAGCCGCAACTCCGACATCTACGACCTCACGAAGGAAAAGATCATCACCGTCATCTACCAGTACGACTACGAGGAGGTCGACAACTCCGGCGGTGTGACGCCTATCAGCGAGCGCCACGTGGTGAACATCCACCTGACGTTCAAGAGTGGTATTCCTGAGATTGAGGACATCAAACGACCGGACATCGTGATTCCTGGCGACCTTCTGGGTATGCGCGAGCCGAACGTTAAGCCGGGTGCCTACGAGGTGATGGGCGGCGGCTGGGAGCTCTTCGAGCGCATCAGCGACGCCGAGAACCACACCAACGGCATCGACTACGTGCCCGATGCCAACCCGCTTTACTGGTACCAGGATGACTGGTACGTGGCCTACTACGCCAAGACCTATCTCGGCAAGACCTACTCGAACGCCGTGCCCGTGAGCGTGGCCAACTACCACGACCTGAAGAAGGTGATGGACGCCAAGCAGCACCACTACTATATTGACAACCCGGACGTGAAGCGCGACCCGAAGATTTACATCAACGACTATAGCGGCAGCTCGGAGAACGGCCTCGACCTCTTCAAGAACCTCTATGACCTCAGTGTGCTGAACAGTCCTACTCTTGAGAATGACACCATCACGACGGGCACCTTCAAGGGACACAAGCCGCTCAACACACAAGTCCGCGCCGGACGCAACCTGGAGTTCTTCCTGCATACGGACATCGACCACAGCCAGAAACCTAACCCAGCTTACAATCCGGAGAACCCGGGTGATACACCTGCAACCATCGCTGATCCGTGGACATCTATCGGCGGCACTGGCAGCGACTGCTTCGCCGGCACGCTGCATGGTGAGGGCCACCACCTCAGCGGTCTCTCCAGCTCGCTCTTCGACCACCTCTGCGGCGACGTCTATAACCTCGGCGTCAGCGGCACGTTCACTGGCGCTGGTATCGCCGAGAACGGTAGCGGCTACGTGGAGAACTGCTGGACAAGTACTACGTCGACGGCAGCCAAGGGCACAGGACCTGTCTTCGGTAATCCGGTAAGAACCAGCGAGGAAATAGCTGAAAGAGGCGAAATCCAGATTGTCAACTGCTACTACGAGGAGGAGGCCGATGCCGCCAACAAGTACACCAACCACAGCGGCAATTATGGCATTCCGACAAAGATGCCTAAGCAGGCGTTCTACAACGGTGAGGTGGCCTACAACTTGAATGGTTTCTACCTCTACAAGCGCTACAGCGACCAACAAACGACGTCGGGCAAGGCCTACACCTACTGGAAGCCGGGCGCCACGACACCGCAGACGGCCTACTACGGCAGTAGTGATGGCACCCTGTGCTCGTCGGGCAGCAATACCAACGCCAAGTACGTGGAGGACCGCTACAAATACGAGGACTTCCTCTATGCCGACGGCACCATCCCCGAGGAGGCCAACGCACGCTTCTACAACGACGAGGAGAAGGGCGTGTCGGGCTACTACCCCATCTGGCCCGATGACTACATCTTCTTCGGACAGGCCCTGAACTACGACCAGGTGGAGGGCCGCTCGCATCAGGACTACCCGACGAGCGTGAACCGCAGCGGTGACCGCATCGCCACCGATGCCGCAAGCAATCGCGTCTACCGCGCACCGGCCTACTTCCGCTCAAGCGAGATGGGCGTGGCCCACTTCAACCCCTACGCCGTCTTTGCCAAGAACAAGTACAACGACGCGAGCGTCCTGGCCTACAAGGACATGACGGCCATCGACTTCACAGGCCACAACGACACCGACTACGCCTACGCAAAGGGCTGGCAGCAGTGGTCGAAGACATCGCAGACGCCGCAGGCGACGCAGAAGTCCACGGCAGCCTACGCCTTCTACCCGCCGCTGCTCGACGACGACGGCCTGTCAGACCTCCGTCTGTCGGACTTCCGCGGCGGTCAGGATGCCGAGCTGACGAAGAACCTCCTGGTCTACACCTTCGCCAAGGGCGGCACCGGTGACGGCGAGACGCCCACCGCCGGCCAGCAGACAGCCAACGTTGTCAGCAGCTACCTGAATGAGTATACCTACCAGGAGGACGACAGCAAGTACCGCAACGTGGAGCGTCAGGACGCACAGCTGATCCACGGTCACTGGGTGGCACAGAAGGCCGCCGGCCTCTACGGCTCGGAGAACGACCACCTGCTGATAGACCGTCAGGACTTCAACGCGCCGATGGCCTACACCTTCGACACGGGCAAGCGTATGTGGCACCAGCGCCGTCCTGACAGCTTCGTCGACCGCACGAAGGGCTGGGAGGCCATCAGCCTGCCGTTCACCGCCGAGCTGGTGACCACCGACCAGAAGGGTGAGATTACCCACTTCTTCAGCGGCAGCGATGAGAGCAAGAACGGTACAAACACGAAGATCGGCCACGAGTACTGGTTGCGCCGACTGACGTCAACACCGATGGAGCTGAAGAGCGGTGAGACCAAAGTCCTGAAGGCCACCTTCTCCTACCCCACCACGACCGACGGCTCCGTGCTCTTCAACAAGTCGGGCGAGGACGAGGTGTCGAACACCTTCCTCTGGGACTACTATTACGAGGGTGAGAGCCACAACCAGAAGGACCGTAACAAGGACATCTACCAGGAGTACTACCGCTACTCGCGCAGCTATAACAACTACCCGCTGCTTTCCGCCGCCACGCCTTATCTGCTTGGTCTGCCCGGCGCCACCTACTATGAGTTTGACCTCAGCGGAACATGGGGCGAGAATACGGACCTCACTACCAGCGACACGAGACCGGCGAAGCTCGACAAGCAGACCATCACGTTTGCCTCCATCCCCGGAACCACCATCCAGGTGAGCGACGGCGAGATGACCGGCAGCAAGACGACCTACAGCAATAAGGACTATTACTTCAAGCCCAACTACCTGAACATGGACTTCACGGCCAAGGCTGCAGGCACCTTCGTCATGAACAGCGACGGCAATGCCTACCATGAGTTGAGTACTGATGCCGTAACGAATACGACAAACAAGGTGACGCCCACGCTGGAGGCCTTCCGTCCCTACTTCATAGAACCTGTAGCAGCCGGTCTGTCCCGTGAGGCCACCCGCAGCATCATCTTCTCGGACGACGCAGCGGAGATCAATATGCCGCACGAGGAGAAGGCCGCCGACGACGACCCGGGCACGTTCATCGTCCGTGGCGGCAAGAAGAAGATTGTGGTTGAGTCAGCCCTGCGTCAGCCGACGGATGTGCGTATCCTCAACACCGCGGGCATCACCCTGAACAGCTTCACCATCCAGCCCGGCGAGACCGTCGAGACGCGCGTCAACATCTCCGGCGTCTACATCGTCCAGACTGCCGACAGGCTGTACACGAAGAAACTGGAGGTGAAATGATGAAAGGGGCAAGAGACCACGAATTGAACGAATTACACCAATTGAAATAGCAAGTATATGATACAAGTTACTATAAATACTGACATGAGACAAGATAAGAGAGAAGACAAGAGATTATTTGAGAGATTATTTGAGAGACAACAGATGACACGGATTTCACGGATTCTCCTGCTGTTGGTGATGATGACAGCGGGAGCCACGGGGGCGTGGGGAGACGACATCACTTCATTGAGCCAGATAAACGATGCAGACGGGAATTATGTGATTACACAAGACATCACGGGCGGAACTCCCGGCGTCAGCACGTTCAATGGCACATTAGAGGCTGCCATCAATCCCGATACCCATATGCCCTACCGCATCAGCAGTCTTAGCGCCCCCCTGTTCACCACCCTCACCGGCACGGTGAAGAATCTGGTGTTGGAGGGGGTATCTATCAGTGGCACAGGTTATACTGGTGCCATTGCCTGTACGGCTAATGGTAGCGCACGAATCTATAATGTGGGCATTCTACCCTACTCGGGAGGAACATCCAGCTCGGTGGGTGGTACAGGCTATACTGGCGGTCTCGTCGGTCTGCTCGATGGTGAGGCTCGTGTCATCAATTGCTATAGTTTTGCTGATGTCTCTGGAGGAAATAGTGAAGCCGGCGGCATCGTGGGCTATAATAACGTATCTACTACTTCCGCTACAGACAAGCTTAAGACCATGGTTTTCGCTTGTATGTTCTATGGAAACATCACGGGATCCAAGATTGCACCAATTTACAATGGCAAGATAATATCAAACAAGGATGCCAACGGCGTGAGCAACTTCAACTATTTCCGTCTTGAAGCCCCATACGTGCAGCCCTCTGGCGTCACCTACAACTGCGCCTTAGGCGCCGAAGACCGTTTCTTGAACCGTTTCGAGTTCTTCCGTCACCTGCTTAACGGCCACCGCGAACTGGCAGGCTGGTGGGCCACCGGGACCTACAGCAGTAGCGAAATGATGAAATGGGTGCTGGAACCATCACAGATTGGCAGCGCAACGCCTTATCCGATCCTAAAGGAGTTTAGGAAATACCCATCGGTAGTGAATATTGATGCAGAACATGCCACGACTCAAACAGAACGCAACAAAGGCGGACTGATGGGTACACTCTCGGTTACCATCAACATGGGCAGCGGCGGTGCCGTCTTTGGACCTCCAACAGGAGCTGCCATCACCACCGGTAGCCTCAATCTTCCTATCACCGACAAAGATCCCGAGCACTTCAACTTCAACTACTATAAAGTGCAACTGCCTTACTATAACGATGTGGGTACGGGCAACTACACGGGAAACCGCGTAGTCACGGGTTGGAAGATTGTGTCCATCACAGGAGGTACAGAGGGCTCGTTCACGCAAGGTTCTGATGCGACAGTCAATGACAAAGGCGAGATTACCGCCCCCTATAACTTTGCTGACCGCAATTGTACCCAGAAAGACGATTATTCCGTCAGCGGCCGTGTCTTCAACCAGGGTGCCTACTGGGATGTACCCTACGGTGTCACTGCCATCACCATCGAGCCCTACTGGGCCAAATGCGCCTATCTGGCCGATGCCTTCCCCGATGTAGTGTACAATACCGCTATGACTTCAGCCACCAATGTCCCCAACGTCGGCGGTGGACAGAAATACAACAACGGCAACAGCTATTCCATCGCTGGAGAGAGTCAAAAGGTTTTCACCTCCATGAGCAACGCTATCTCATCTTCGAACTCGGGACTTTATCAAGGGACGAGTGGTGCGAAGAATCACACCGTTTATGATTATGCTGTGGTGCTTGTGGGCAATTATCATAATTACAATAGCATGGAAGCATCAATGGACAAGCCCTATACTGTTACCTCTGTTGACCTTGACGGCGACAATGAGCCAGACTATTCCTACATTCTGCGTTTTGACAGTCGTAAAGCAGTCCATCCCGTGAGGGTTGACTTTATCAATATTCCAGGTCTCGGCATGGCGCAGAAATCAACAGGTGGCACAGGTTCTTACAACTTCGGCATCATGCAGCCAAAAGGCTGGTTCGAGAGCACCAACACCTCGCTATTCCGCGTCACGCAGTTCGAGTATGACAACAAAGACCGTGGTGCAGCCCCATATATCCTACAGGGCGGCGTCATGGAGCAGTGGGTGAATGGACAAAGTGCCGGCCATGCCAATAAGACCACCTATTTCCATGTGGGTGGCAACGTATGGTTCAAAGAGTTCCACCGTGGAACGCACCAAGACGAGACCTACGATGCAAACCATTCTCCTGTGTCAGTTACGGGCGGTGACTTCGACCAGTTCCATCTAACAGGTCTCTACCGCGCCGATGCAACCATCTACAATGACAATGCTGAGTGCTACATCACCGGCGGCCGTTTTGGCGTGGTGGCAGGCACGGGCATGGACGGCCTCGGAACCTCCGACGGCAATGGCAACATCACCTGGATTATCGATAATGCCGACATCGAGGAGTTCTACGCTGGCAGTTTCAACGCCGACAAACCTGCTATCGGTAACCTCCACACCATCGTCAACGGCGGACATATCGACTTATTCTGCGGTGGTCCCAAATTCGGCGACATGAGCACCGGAAAGACCGTCACCACCACGGCCACGGGCTGCACCTTCGGCACCTTCTTCGGTGCCGGCTACGGCGGCAACTCCTACAGCCGTCAAGCTCCGAGAAACCATAACAGTGTTACGAACTTCCCCCACAACGATGGCCAAGCAGGTAACGACGCTTCCTGGAACGCATGGTTGGCCCGATTCTACAAGCAGGAATACAATAGCTCCTACGGCGGTGTTTCCACACAGTTCAGCTATCAGTTTCTACCCATGTCGGGCAATACCAACAATGTGGCACGTATTTTTGTAGAGTATGTAAAGTTCTCGCTGGCTACCACGAATAATGTCACCTCAACGCTGACCAACTGCACCATCAACGAGAATTTTTATGGCGGCGGAAGTCTCGGCAAGGTGGCAGGCACCATTACCTCTACCCTTGACGGTTGTACTGTAAAGGGCAATGTTTTTGGCGCAGGTTTTTCAGCAAATCTGCCTACTGTTGAGGTCGATTCTATTGGTTTTAGGATAGAGCCTTATTATTATACGGCTTTGGGAACTTATCGTACAGGTGTGAAAGGAAAAACCACCACCTACTCATGGGATTACGAGAGCACAGTTAATAGCACAGCAACAGCTATCGACAAGACCGACAACCACAACATCCTTTACACCTCTGTCGACATTAGGCCTGAGAACCTCGGCTCAGTGGACGGTGATGTCACCCTTACCCTCAAGGGCAGCACCACCGTAAACGGTAACGTCTACGGCGGAGGTGAGTCGAGTTATGTTACCGGTGCGGGCCACACTGTTACCGTCAACATTCAAGGCAACACAGATGTGTATGGCAACGTCTTCGGTGGAGGCGATAAAGGTAACGTGGAAGGTAGCACGACGGTGAACATTGAGGACTAATGATTCGGACATAACGCATGGAGCGTCGGTCTACTATCCACCGGATGGATCGCCGTGGCAGTTGGAAACGCTACGAACTACCAGGCATCTATCACATCACCATCAAAGCGGCGGAGACGCTTCGCCAGCCATTCGGTAAGGTGGTAGGAAATATTGACATACCTGATGGTGACGCCGTGGCAGTACCACTACAGGCGTACCGACGAAGACATCACGGTCATGGAATGTAAGAGCATGAACTGCGTGGCACAGGCACCCTGCCGCACACGCGATGACTGGTGGAAGTGATGACTACAGAGGTATAAAAGCTTTTTGTATAAAAAAATTTGGTAGTTTCGGAGAAAAGCCGTAATTTTGCAAGAAAATATGCGCGCGTGCGCGCAGCGTCAACAGTTACTGCACTATGAACAAGATATTTACACAGAACCACGGATTATACGGAATATACGGATTTCACGGAGTCAGACTGACGATCACACTGTTGTTGACGGTCCTGATGGCTGTCAGTAATGTCACGGCTCAGGTCAAGATCAGAGGCAACGTATTTGGCGGCGGCAACGAGGCCCCTGTGGGCGGTAGCGTGACGGTGAACATGACCGGTGGCACGGTGAACGGTGACGTGTATGGTGGTGGTGCAAAGGCCAATACGAATACGGATAACTGGGATGGCAGTACTTTCTCTCAATCCTATCATAAGGTGACCATCAAAGAAGGTGAATCCGTAGAGGGTTACTATACGGATGCAGCTGGCACCACACCTGCGGCTGGCACAGCGGTAGATGAAAAAGACTACTACAAGAAGAATGAGACCATCGTCAAGCTGTCTGGTGGTGAGGTAAAACAGGATATCTATGGTGGCGGTCTGGGTTATGATGACGCCGATAACACAAAGGATAAGCCTGCCAATGTCTATGGTGATGTCACGGTGACCACTACCGGTGGCAAAGCCCGTGATGTGTTTGGTGCGAACAATGTATTAGGTACGCCAAAGGGAGTTATTGCGGTAAACATCAACGGCACCGCCGAGGATGGCGTCCGCAACGTCTATGGCGGTGGTAACCAAGCCACATACGAAGGAGCCAGCACCACGGTGACGATGACTGCCGGAAAGGCTGAGAATGTCTACGGTGGCGGTTTGAGTGCCGATGTTGCTGGTTCAGTAACTGTCAATATCCAGGGTGGCACCGTGACTACGGACGTTTATGGTGGTGGTGCTTTGGGCAACACAAATACCGGTAACTGGAATAGCGCAACAAGCACATTAACACCAACTTACAGCACCACCGTCAACTTGACTGACGGTACCATCACGGGTAACGTCTATGGCGGTGCTCTGGGACAAAAGGCTGTGGCAGACAATCCGGCTACTACTGATGTTGATGAGAGTGATGATGGTGTTGCAGCCCTTGTCTATGGCAATGTGACCGTCAATATTGGTGCTGCGGCAGTCGCTCCATCGACAGATCCTACTGGAAATATCACTATTGGCGGCTCCGTCTTCGGCTGTAACAACGCCAACGGTACGCCGAAGGGCGATGTCGTTGTCAATGTGTACAAGACGCACCATACGACGACCCAGACCAACAACCAATACCCCTCATTCACGACTGGACTGAACTTGGATGACGCCACAGATGCACTTTATGCCCTGAAAGCCGTCTACGGCGGTGGCAACGAGGCTGCCTACGTGCCTGTAGCGGGTACGAGTACTCCCCACAGCACCACGGTCCACGTGTGGGGCTGCGACGAGAATACGGTGAAGGCGGTCTACGGCGGTGGCAACGCTGCTGACGTCGGTGATGGCAGTATCACGGCCAACACCAACGTCATCATCGACGGCGGCCGTTTCTATACCATCTTCGGCGGCGGTAACGGTGCCGGTTTGAACAATCCCGGCGCCAACATCTTCGGCACGGCGACGACGGACATTAAAGGCGGTCTGTTCAACCAGATCTTCGGCGGCAGCAACAGTAAAGGTGACGTCGAAGTCGTGGCTTTGTCCATTGACAATAGCACCTGCGAACTAATGGTCAACGAGTCGTTCGGCGGTGCCAATATGTCACCATTGACGGGCAACGTAATCACCACGCTGACTTGTAGCGAGAACGTCTTCAAGATTGGTACGTTCTACGGCGGATCAAACCAAGCTAGTATTGATGGCAACGTGACACTGAATGTCTACGGCGGCCAATATAACAACATCTTTGGCGGATCGAAGGGTGTGGCAGCCGCAGCAGCACATGGAGAGCCCGGTGACCAAGATTACACGCCAGCTGTAACAGCCGTCTCTGCCGACATCACCGGCAACGTGACGCTGAACCTCTATGGCGGCACTATTGATGAGAACGCTTTCGGTGGCAGCAACATCAACGGCAGCATCGGCGGTAAGATTACCGTCAACGTGCTCAACAATGGTGGCAACTGTGCCTTGTCGGTGGCTGGCAACATCTATGGCGCCGGCAACGTGACGCCCTACACCCCAACCTATGCTCTCGGGGAGAACGAGACTGAGCGCATCTCGCCTGTGGTGAACGTCATCCACGGCACCGTCGCCAACGTTTTTGGCGGTGCAAAAGGTGAAACGGCCACGGTAACGGCCAGTCCGCAGGTCAACATCGGCTACGATGCAACAACTATGGGCGACCTTGAGACGGAGAATACACTCTTATACAGCATCACGCAGGACAAGACTAATTATACTTCTGACCTTACTCCCGACAATTTTGCGGCAGTAGTAACAGATACCGTATATGGTGGCGGCGACCTGGCCCAGGTGTCTGGCGACACCGAGGTCTACCTGCGGAAGACCAACTCGCAGGTGGGAGCCCTCTTCGGCGGCGGTAACATGGCCGACGTCTCGGGCAACACGACCGTCAGCATCCTCGGCGGCACGGTCACCCACGATGTCTATGGCGGCGGCGCCCTGGCCGACGTGGGAACGGGGGGCGAGACGCCCACCACGCATCAGGTCCTCATCACTGGCGGCACCATCACGGAGAACGTCTACGGCGGTGGCTTAGGCAGAATTCACGAAGCTGCCGTGGATGACGACCCGCTGACGACTGATGTGGACGAATCAAAGCCAGAAGTGATAGCCATTGCAGCCCTCGTCAACGGCACCGTAGCGGTGAAGTTGAATGAGAACAACGGTACGGCCAAGGTTGGCGGCAGCCTGTTCGGTTGTAACAACCTGAACGGTACGCCGAAAGGTAACGTGACGGTGGATATCTATGGCACATACGATACCGGCTCCAAGCCCACGAAGTTTGCAGACTATCTCGCCGTGTCCGACGGCGACCTAGGGAGCCACCCGTTCGAGCTGGCCGGCGTGTTTGGCGGTGGTAACCTGGCTGCTTATAACCCCACAAGCGGCAGCACGACAGTGAATATTCACGGCTGCGGGACAAGCAGCATCAAGGAGGTGTATGGCGGCGGTAACGCTGCTAGCGTGACCGACTGTGCTGTGAATGTCTACGGAGCCTACGAGATTGGCTATGTCTATGGTGGCGGTAAGGGAACGAAGATCGGCATTGACGATGCAACAGCCGACGCGGCGGCCGACGTGACCGGTAGTGCAACGACAACCATCAACGGCGGTACCATCTACCGCACCTTCGGTGGTTCCAACACCAATGGTAACATTGGGACATCGACGCTGACGATAGAACAAGGTACTAATACTGAAACTGGATGCGAGCCCAAGTTGGGCGATGTATTCAGCTACGGCAACAGGGCCACCATGAGTTCCCCGGCCACCGTCACACTGGGCTGTCTCACCAACAAGGTGGGTGCCCTCTATGGCGGTGCCATGAATGCGGACATCAACAACAACATCACGCTGAACGTGAAGGGCGGTACCTATTCCAAGGTGTTTGGTGGCAACAAGACCGGTGGTAGCATCAACGGCTCCATCACCGTGAACATCGAGGAAGAGAGCACCAGTTGTGGTATCAACATCGACGACCTCTACGGTTGCGGCAACGAGGCACCCTACTCTATTTATGGCACGGAGAAGAATAGTTCCGACCAATGGATTGTCAAGAACGAAAATTCAGAGCCAGGATTCCCCAAGGCTGATCCACAGATCAACCTACGCTCCTTCACCTCGATAGGCAATGTCTTTGGTGCTGGTCTGGGTGAATCGGCAGTGGTTTTGGGCACCCCGACCATCAACATCAACGTCATCAAGGCCTCAGGGTATACCCTCGGCAACGTCTATGGCGGCGGTTCGATGGCCAGCGTCACGGGCAATACCGTTATCAATATCGGTACTGCTCCAACCGTTACGATGGCAACGGTAACGGAGGATAATCCAGCTACAACCGAGGTGAACGAACACACACCGGCGGTACTCAGCGCAGCCATCAGTGGCGACGTCTTCGGCGGCGGCTACGGTGCCTCGACTGAGGTCAGCGGTACGGCGACCATCAACATCGGTGAGCGCAGCGGCTCGGAGGGTAGTTACGTCTATACAGACCGCGGTGCATCGTTCAGCAACAATAGCAACATCTACGGCGGTTCGGCACTGGGTACGGTAGCCACTACTCAGGTGAACCTCTATGCCGGCACGATAGCTGCCAATGTGTTTGGCGGCGGTAAGGGACGGTTGGCAGAAGGTGAACCAGAAACTGAAGGCTATGTGGCTGCACAGGGTGCTACCATCAGCACCAAAGCCACCGTCAACCTGTGCGACGCCACCGTCACGGGTAATATCTACGGCGGCTGTAACGATATGGGTACTACGGCCGAGGCCGAGCTGAACCTGCTGGGCGGTAGCGTCGGTACTAGTGGTGTGGGCGATATGGTGTTCGGCGGCGGTAAGGGTCACGCCACGACGACCAATACGGCCACGGTGAATGTAGGTTCGCAGACCACCACGGGAGAGCCCCCTGTAACCACATACGCTGGTACCTCTTCTATCTACAGTAATGTCTATGGCGGTTCGGCCTTAGGTGCTGTAGGCACGGCCATTGTGAACCTAAATCATGTCACCACCCTCACCGGCCATGTGTTCGGTGGCGGTATGGGTGAAGGAACTTCTGATGACACTAAGGCCACCATCACTACTTCGGCCACGGTCAATCAAAATGGCATCACACTGGCTGCCGACAAGGATATCTACGGCGGCTGTAACATCAACGGTACAGCGGCGGCTACGTATGTCTATGTGCTGGGCGGCACGGTAAACGATGTGTTTGGTGGAGGTCTCGGTCAGCATACAGGTGTAACTGGTAATGTACTCGTGGAAGTAGGACATTTCAATGGTACTAATGCCGTTTCTGGCACAGCAACCGTTACGCGCAATGTCTATGGCGGCTCGGCCAAGGGTGCCGTGAATAGCAATACAAGCAATACCACGACGGTCAACCTGTGGAAAGGAGCCATTAATGGTGACGTTTATGGCGGCGGTCTGGGTGACAAGGCCAGCATGGGCGAAGGTCACGCCGATATTGCAGCCGTAGTCAACGGTAACGTCCGCGTAAACCTGAATGGCTACGACGACGAAAGTACGCCTACGGCCATGGGTGAATGTGTGGTGAAGGGCAGCATCTTCGGCGGTAACAATGCCAACGGCTCACCGGCGGGCACGGCCGAGGTGCATATCTACAAGACTGTAGGTTGGACAGACAATCATGGCACCCCAGAAGATACCAGTGATGACATCAGCCATGTACGTACTGTTACGCCATCGACAGCTGACGCTGCGACCTACGAGCTGACTGCCGTCTATGGCGGTGGTAACCTAGCTGCATTTAACGGCACCACGACAAATGTGGTCATTGAGACCTGCGACCCGAGTATCAAGACGGTCTATGGCGGCGGTAATGCAGCAGATGCCACAAACACGAGCGTATTGGTGAAGGGTGCTTACGAGATTGGCACCGTCTTCGGCGGCGGTAACGGTGAGGTCACACCAGCCAACGTATCAGGTACAGCCACCACTGTGCTCAATGGCGGACGCATCCATGACTTCTATGGAGGTAGCAATACACGAGGAACGATTGGTACGTATAATGAAAGCACTCATGAGACTTCTGGCGGTACAAATATTACGATTAACGACCTGTCCATTTCAACAGAAACTGGTTGTGGATTGCAGTTTGACAACATCTACGGTGCAGGTAAAAGTGCCAACGTGGATGGCAATATCAGCATGACGATGGGCTGTCTGTCAGATGCATTCACCGTACAGAACCTGTATGGCGGTGCTCAGGCGGCAGATGTCAGAGGCGATGTTACGCTGACGGTTACCAGCGGTAGCTTTACCAATGTGTTTGGAGGTAACAACGTGACAGGAACCATCCATGGCAACATTACCGTCAACCTGGAGGAGACCGGCTGTAAGCCACTTACCGTTGGAAATGTGTATGGCGGTGGCAACTTAGCTCCGTATTCAGGCCAGACGACGGTGAACCTGAAATCGTTCACGTCGGTAGGCAATGTTTATGGTGGTGGACTGGGTGCTGCTGCTATAGTAACCGGCAGTACCACGGTGAACATTGACCAGGTGTATGGTGCGTTTACCACCGATTCGCTGGGTGTCATCACCGGCAACGTCTATGGTGGCGGTAGTGAGGCCAGCGTGGTGGGTAGCACCCACGTAAACATTGGCACCCACTCCACGGTGACCATGGCATCTCTTGAGGATGATTCAGAGACTCCAGCAAAAGAAAACGAAAAGACCGTCGTCGGCACCAAGATTCTGGGTAACGTCTTTGGTGGCGGTTATGGTGCCGACACCAATGTCTCCGAGAATGTAGAGGTCGTCATCGGTGGCAATACCACGTACGTTAACGACTCTCTCCGCATTTCTGGCGATGTCTATGGCGGTTCGGCGCTCGGTACGGTGAACGGCGCATCGGCAGATGCTTCAAAGCATACGACTGTCACCCTAAACAAGGGCAAAGTGACGGGCTCCGTCTATGGTGGTGGTCTGGGCGACAAGGCCTCTTTGGGAGGTAGTCACGCCGATCATGCTGCCATGGTGAACGGTGCGATAACGGTGACCGTCAACGGCGGTAAAGCCGCAAACGTGTTCGGCTGTAACAACGTAAACGGCTCGCCGCAGAGCACGGTGGCCGTGTATGTCAATGGTACTGCTACTGACGTAGCCCTGGGCACTGCTGCCATCGGTAATGTCTATGGCGGCGGTAATCAGGCTGCATACACTTATCGAGACAACGCTCATCCGCTTCTCGTGGAAATCAATCTAGCCCCCTCAGCTACTGATTGTATCGTTGGCAACGTCTATGGCGGCGGACTGAGCGCCGATGTGGAGGGTAGCATCATGGTCAACGTCAAGGGCGGCAGGGTGCTTAACGACGTCTACGGCGGCGGTGCACTGGCCAATACCAATACGGCTAACTGGGACGGCTCTGCCCTTAGTGATGATGGCTACCACAAAGTGACTGGTCTCACAGCTGGTTCTTCGTTCGTAAAGGGCCTTTATACGAAATCAGGTAATACTTATACCCTTATCACCGACAAAGATCTAAAGGCAGCAGATGGCACCGATTATTATAGACTTGGCACAACCTACAACACCACGGTCAATCTGACTGGCGGCATCGTTGGTAATGCCTACGGCGGCGGTCTGGGTGATTTGGCCGTCCTCAATTCTGGCGATGACACAAGCCATACCGATCAAGAAGCCAACGTTTATGGAGACGTGTCAGTAAACGTGAACGGCACTGGATTCACTGCCCAAAATGATGCCTATATGGAGTATTGGAAATTTGAAAACAATGACTATGTCAAGAAAGAATTGGACAACACTGCATACGTTCCTAAAACTGGACGTGTGTTTGGTTGCAACAATCTGAATGGTACGCCCAAGGGTAATGTGACAGTTGACGTTCGACGCACGAGAAAGCTCAACGAACTTGGTACTGCATTTATTGAAGGCCACGAGACTAATAAATATGAGATCAGAGGTGTCTATGGCGGTGGAAACATGGCCAACTATAACCCCGTAACAGGAAAAAAGACAGCCCTTGATGTACACAATTGCGAGGAAACCATGATAGAAAAAGTCTATGGTGGTGGTAACTCCGCCTCGGTACCAGAGACTCATGTCACCATCTATGGTGCAAGGGAAATCCACTATGTCTTCGGAGGTGGTAATGGCGCTGATGTGGTATGGAAAAACGGCAGATGGCAGGAAAATGACGGTGCCAATGTTACTGGCAATGCAAATGTTGTTCTGAAAGGTGGTAATATTAGCGATGCCTTTATTGGAAGTGACACCAAGGGTTCTGTTGCTAACCCGAGTGCAAATGTTATCTCAGACACCGGCGGTGACTGTAAGCTAAAACTGACCAACTTCTATGGTTCCAGCAAACGAGCAGATGTTTTCGGAGACGTTAACGTGAAGATATCCACTTGTTCAAAAGATGACATTGAGAATGTCTATGCAGGTTCTTACGATGCACAGATTCACGGAAATATTACCATGACCGTTACCAGCGGCATCCTGAAGAATGTCTATGGCGGCAATGACCGTCTTGGCAGCATAGGAGGAAATATCTTCTTGAACATCGAAGAAGCTGACGAATGTAGACCCATCATCATACAGAACCTATATGGTGGAGGTTTCAATGCGCCCTACCCTGGAGAAGGTGCGACAAAACTAAAAGCAGGCGGAAACCCGAATAATCATGATGATTATGATGATCCTGTCACCAGCGGAAAGATTACCATTAACGTCAAGTCCTGTACCAGAATAGACAATATCTTCGGAGGTGGCTTTGGTGAAAATGCTGTCGTAACCGGCGAAACAGAGATAAACGTCAATATGAAGAACGGTACTTGGGCTGGCCAGAATTTACCAGATCTTACAGGATACCCGGGACAGACGCCTCCAAATATTGAAAATGTGGGAGGAGTCAATAAGATCAAAAACGAGATTGGCACTATCGGCAACATCTATGGCGGAGGCAACCAAGGTGCAGTGGCCGGAATAGCAACAATTAACATCGGTACTGAAAGCGAGATACAACATTTAGTATACGCTCCTTCAGATCCTGCAAGGGATGAAGATGATTATATTAGAAAAAGCTTCCCCGTTCTCGGAGCCCATATCACCGGTAACGTCTACGGCGGTGGAAATTTGGCCGATGTGACCAAAGAGGTGATGGGTAAAGATGCACAAAACAAGCCTATCTATAGGGCTGGCACGGGAAGAACTTACGTGAATATCTGTGCTAAAGAGACGTCTGGCGTTTATAAAGCTGTGTCCAATGGTACTGTCACCATCGAAGGAAACGTGTACGGCGGCGGTCGTGGTCTTGCCGACAATTTCTTCTGCAGGCAAGGTATGGTGGGCCTTGAAAATGAGAATGATGGATCTCCAAGAGATGATGAAGGAACGACAGTCCGCATAGGTAACGGCACAATTGAGAATAACGTTTACGGCGGCGGTGAGGTAGGTCGTGTGGAATGGAACTCGCATGTGACGATAGGACTAACGCCAGCATCGGACGGTTTAGAAAGTGCCCCCGTTATCAAAGGCAGCGTGTTTGGTGGCGGTAAGGGCGTCAGCACTCATGGCTACTCTGCCCTGCTGCGTGGCGATACTCACGTCACCGTTCAGGCCAATGCCAAAGTAAAAGAGTGCGTCTATGGTGGTGGCGAGATTGCATCCGTAGGCAGATACAACGTCGCCACAGCAGCGAATGCAGCAACGTACGGCGTGGAGCCTGGTATGCCCTATTCACTGTTTGACGCAAGAACTGGCCAGTGTCATGTCACCGTCCAGGGCAATGCCGTTATTGGTCCAGACGCAGCGATGACGATGCCCACATTCCTGGGCAACGTCTTTGGTGGCGGTAAGGGCGTGCTGCCGTACGAGGGATATGCAGCTAATGAGGATCCCTGGCGTATGCCGCCAGATAATACGCAGCAATATTATGCCAGGAGTACACAAAAAGCCGCTTACCTGAAGTATGTCGAGACGCTGGCCCTGGCTACCCGTACCTACGTCACCATCGATGGCAACGCCTTCGTCAAAGGCTCCGTCTATGGCGGTAGCGAGGAAGGCATCGTGCAGCAGAACACGCTGGTGAAGATTAAGGGCGGACAGATTGGTTGTGGTAAGAACACGACGGATCGTCACCCGTCAACAGTATGGGATATAGTCACTCCGGCAGATAACAATCCTGACTACGAGTGTGCAAGCTGGCCATACGAAGCACCTTACGACACATACGATATGTATGCCGGCACAACGGGCTACGATTCGAAGGATGGTGCCACAACCGGAAAAGACGGCCACACGTACTATGGCAACGTGTTCGGCGGTGGTTGCGGTAAAGACCCATATCAAGCGGGCGAATGGCACACAAGAGCCGGCGCCGTGGGTGGCAACACTCGGATAGAAATCACTGGCGGCCATATCCTGACGAACGTCTATGGCGGTAACGAGCTGACGAACGTGGGTACCGACGGTGTGGACACCACAGGTGTCTGTATCATCACCATGTCGGGCGGTACGCTCGGCGTGCCCCGCACACTGGATCAGATTAAGAACCACCCCGTGACCTGCTACCTCTTCGGTGGCGGTAAGGGCGACCAGCGAGTACTGTTTAACAAAGAGACCAATGTGCGCGACGTGGTGGTAAGCGTCACTGGCGGCACGATTTACGGCTCGGTATTCGGTGGCGGTGAGGACGGTCACGTCATGCGCGACGTCACGATGACGATTGGCAATACTGACGGTACTGGCCCGAAGATTGGCACCTGGGGCACCAGCTACGTTGACGGTAACGTCTTCGGCGGCGGTCGCGGATTTGCCGGTGATGCCTATACGGCAGGCAACGTGGCCGGCAGTATCGACCTCACCATCAAGGGCGGCACAATGCTCGGAAGTATCTATGGCGGTGGTCGACTAGGGTCCGTGGGATACGGTCTGTATGATGCTACCACAAACAGCAGTCCCACACCAGGCTATGGCGAGATGCGCGATGACGATAAGCTGGACAACGGCACAACGACAACGTTCTATAACTCACGTATAGCTAATTGGCACAACCTTGGCCGAGGCCGTGGTCATGTCAATGTCAACATCAGCGGTGGCACGATAGGCAACGACTATGAGTTTGAGTTCATCACTCCTGAAACGACAATAGATGATACGTACAGATCAACGCATTATGTACCCTACACCCTCTTCGACACCGACAACCGACTGCTGCGTACCAAGGGCGGAAACGTCTTTGCGGGCGGCATGGGACGACGCACGAAGCTGGACGGCACCACGCCTATCTCTCTTACAGACGATGGCATCGACTGGCATAAGCTGGGCAACGTGAAGAGCACGAAGCTAACCATCAGCGGCACGCCTTGGATCAAGGGTAGCGTCTATGGTGGCGGTGAGTTCGGTGCCGTGACGGGCAGTCGGGCTGTTCTCGAAGAATCGACACCCGTCTTGGATGCTGAAAACAATGCCATCTCTGCAGGCACAGAGATTGTCATCAGTGGCGGCACCATCGGTACGATGATGCAACAAGGTGTAGCAGCAAATACCGTCACCAGTACGACTACTGGTTCCGGCGACAACCGCTACACCTTCGGTAGCGTCTATGGCGGCGGCTATGGAACTGAGGACGATGCCACCCCGTTAGTGACCGACGTGGAGACATTCGGTGCCTACGTGAACAGCAACACCTATATCAATATGACGGCTGGTGCGGTGCGTGCCAGCGTCTATGGCGGTGGTGAGATGGCCTGCGTGAAGGGTAATACTTACGTAAACGTCGGTGGCGGCACCATCGGTGTCGGCGAAGTCAGAGTCACCGCAGGCGACAAGCAGGACTATGTGCTCTTCGGCGGCTACCGTATGGGTAACGTCTATGGCGGTGGTAAGGGTAGTACCAATGCTGTCTATTCGGGTCTTGTCAAGGGCAACACCTACGTGAATATCAGCGCAGGTGCGGGGAGCGGCGAACCGTTTATCTACCATAACGTCTATGGCGGCGGTGCCTACGGCTCGGTAGGCACATTCACCCCAACGACGAGTGTGCCCAGCGCATGGACTTCCGGCGGTAAGGCCACGGTGACAGTCACCGGCGGCACCATCGGTATCAACGGATGGGACAACGGTATGGTCAACGGCTCCGGACGTGGTGACGTGTCGGCGGCTGCCGGCAGCGACCCCTACGACAAGCTGGCGTGGGTTCACGACACTGAGGTAACCATAGGCACGTCTGGTGCAGGCCCCGCCATCAAGGGTTCTGTCTATGGCGGCGGTGAGAATGGTCATAACTTCGCCGATGCCACGGTCAATGTCCTTGGCGGAACAATTGGCGTTGCGTCTGATGATGCCACCTGGGGCAGCTTGGACATCAAGACCCGCGGTAATGTGTTTGGCGCCGGCTGTGGTACCGATACTTATGACGTGACAGTGGGTGTAAATACCTACAAGCGCCACAACGCAATGGCTGGTATCGTGCGCGGCAACACAACGGTCCACGTCAGTGGTGGACAGGTGTACAACAGCGTCTATGGCGGCGGCTCCATGGGGTCAGTGGGTACCATCACGAACTTCTTCGACCTTGACACTCAGGCGAATGGCAGCTATCTTTACAAACACTGTAAGGAGTCAACCGATGGCAAGGGTACGCTCTATGACTTCGGTCTGAGCTGGCCCTACGAATTCACGTATGCAGAAAACACCGGTCTGGCCACGGTCACCGTCGACGTCACGGCCGTCGTAGACGGATGGGTGTTCGGTTCGGCCAAGGGTACGGTTGACGACGGTGTATCCGACATTTCCCAACAGCGCTATGCAGAGGCAAAGTTGGCCAACGTAAGAGCAACACTGGTCACCATCGGTACATCTGGTGGCTCAGCGGCGGCACCTACCATCAACCAGTCCGTCTATGGCGGCGGTGAGGACGGTCACGTCTACGAGGACGCCTCTGTCACCATCCATCACGGCACCATCACCCACAGCGTTTTCGGTGGCGGTAAGGGTGATGGAAAATTCACTACCACGCTAAGAGTAGCGAAAGGTGGTGACAACAGTACAGAATACGATGAACTGCCAGAGCAAAACGTTAACAGCTGGACGGCTGGCCGCGTGTATGGTAATAGCACTGTCACTATGAATGGCGGCACGGTAGGTTGGTTCATCTACGGCGGCGGTAACCTAGGCTCTGTGGGTAAGGGCAACTATTCCGGTGGTTCTGACGACTACTCCACTGGCGGCTATGGCGAAATGCCGCCACAAGCCAATCAGAAACTTTGGTCGAACACCGACTTTACCGGTAGCGGCACCGCTACGGTGAATCTCTTTGGTGGCACGGTGGGTAACGGATCGGGAACTGATGATGACGGCATCCCGCATGGTTCCGTCTTTGGCGGTAGCCGTGGTAAGGCTGCAGCCTCTTGTAAACGGTCGCCACGCTACAAGTATGTGCCCGACTTCTTCTTAGGCTATGTCAACAACGCCATCATCAACATCGGTGGCACCATGACGAACGATGTCATCACGGAGGCAACGGGTGATAGTCCGGAAATCTACGGTTCCGTCTATGGCGGTGGTCAGGACGGCCATGTGCGCAACAGTACCGAGGTAAGAATTTTCAAGGGAAAGATTAAGGGTCATACGTCTGATGCTTCGGGCCGAAGCGGTAATGTCTTCGGTGCTGGTTCAGGTATCGGTACCTACATAGATGGTGGTATTAAAAAGGTGAACAACTCTTCCGGCTCCGTGACCTGCACGACGCTGGTAGAGGTTTATGGTGATGATGACAAAGGCGAGAGCACCAATAAAACCGTTATTAAGGGTAATGTCTATGGCGGCGGTGCCTTGGCCTCGGTCGGTCCTCCAAAGACACCTGCACAGGCAAGCGATGAACAGAAGGACACAACGAGCACCGTCAAATCCCATTCCCACACCCGGGTCAACTTCAAGGGTGGATACATTGGAGGTAGCATCTTTGGAGCCAGCCGTGGTCCCGGCGATTCGTACCTTACCACTGAACCTATTCCTGTATTTGACACTACAGATAGAGGTGTGGGCCATCCCGCAGGATCATACGACGAGACAAAGTATGCCACCGACATCTGGTCGTACGCGTACGTCTCCGGTGGACGCATAGCAGGTAATGTCTATGGCGGCGGCGAGGGCGGTATCGTCAAACGCGACACAGAAGTACACCTCACCGGCGGCACCATTGGAAGCGACACTGGCGGCGGCGATGCCTACGGTGGCGGTAAGGGTACTGCCAATATTGCTGCCGACGTAGGCGGCAACACCTTGGTGGAGCTGAACAACAATGTTGATCCCAGTGAGACCGGATGCATCGTCAAGCGCATCTTCGGTTGTAACGACTTCAAAGGTACACCGAAGGGACATGTAAAGGTTCACGTATATGCTACGCAGAATGCTAACACGACCTCGAAGCCGCATATCAACACGAAGTTTAATAGACGTCCGGCAAATAAGGACAAGGAAAAGAAGACATTGGATGACTATAAAGCCTATCTGCAAACAGTGATTGATGCGACAAAGAGCGGAGAAAGCTATGTAGACAGCAGAATCACTGGTTCGGTGATAACAAGTGCTCAAGACACTCATAACAATGGATCGGCAACAGAGGAACAGCTGACCGAGGCCATTAACAACGTGCTGGAGGAACTGTGTAAGTTGTACGATGTAGAGGCGGTTTATGGAGGTGGCAACCTGGCTATGTACGAGCCCTATGAAACTAATGAGTACACCGAAGTCATCATTGATGGTTGTAACTATACCAGCATCAGACAGGTATACGGCGGTGGTAATGCTGCCTCAACGCCAGCCACTTCTGTTACCGTAAACGAGACCTACGAGATTGATGAGTTGTTCGGCGGTGGTAACGGTAAAGACAACTATCAACATCCGATTGATGGAAAGTGGTATCAGAACCTTGGTGCCAATGTGGGATACAAGAGTACATCGACCCATCCTAAGGGAGCTGGACAGGGCACTGGAGAAGAAGGTAATCCATATCAGGCTGTTGACCAGACATATGATCCTGAACCCACAGTAAGTCGAGGCAAAAGAATGGATCCCGACAATCACTACATCTACGGTGCCGGAACGACCATCACTAAGATCTTTGGTGGAACCGTGCATACAGCATACGGTGGCAGTAATGAGAAAGGATATGTCCGAACGAGTGCCACCTCTCAGTATGAGAGTAAGAACGAGTGTGATTTGAATATCAATGAGACCTATGGTGCCGGTAAAAATGCCCCGGTTGACGGAGACGTGAACCTGAACATGAACTGTGCCAAGGGTATTGAGGAAATCTTCGGTGGCTCCAAGGAGTCGGACGTCAACGCAGACATCCACCTGAAGATTACGAACGGTTCGTCTCTGAAACGTGTGTTCGGCGGTAATAACACCAGCGGCAACGTCAATGGTTCTATCACCGTGGAGATTGAGGAGAACGGTTGCGAACCAATTCACATTCAAAATCTGTATGCCGGCGGCTATCTAGCCCCCTACTCTGTTTATGGTTATAAGTCGCGTGGCGTAGTTAATAAAGCTGAAGATGGCGACAGACTGTATAACGACCCCGTCATCAACGTCATTTCGGCATCCCGCATTGACAATATCTTTGGCGGTGGTTACCAAGCTACCGTGGTGGGTAATCCACACGTCAACGTGAACATGAAGAAAGGTCTGGTGGATGCAAGCTTCGTAGCTGCTCATGCAGATTTCGTTGGCGAGCACACGGAAGATGGTGTTCTTCTCTATAAGGGATTAGACACTAACGGAACCCTCGAAGTCGGTACCATCGGTACCATCTACGGCGGTGGTAACCAGGCCGACATCTGGGGTAACACGTACGTGGACATTGGTACGGGTGAATGGCTGAACCTGAGCCGTCAGCGCGAAATGCTGGGTACCTATAGTGATGAAACGACAACCATCACAACTCCGACAACATTCACGTATAAGAAACTCAATGAAGAAGACCCCTCAGAACAGTGGACGTATGTGGATAATGCAGATCCAGATAATCCTGTAACCAGAGGTTTAGGTGCCAATCGCCCCACCCCAACCCGCCATGCTGCCACGATTACCGGTAATGTGTTCGGTGGCGGTAAGGGTCTGGAAGACGAATTCTACTGTAAGAAAGGTATGGTGGGAGAAGATGGCAAAGGTGCAAACGCTGATTTTTCCGACAACGTGGATTATAAGGATGGCAATACGAATGTCACCATTGCTCACGGCACGGTGCGTGGCAATGTCTATGGCGGTGGTGAGGTTGGCCGCGTGGAAAAGAACTCTATGGTGACAATCGGCAAGGAAGACGGCACCGGCTCACCCGAAATCCTGGGCGACGTGTTCGGTGGCGGCAAGGGCAAGGAGACGCACGGCTACTCAGCACTGCTGCGCGGTAACCCCACCGTCATCATTCAGGGCACAGCCAAGGTTCGCGGTAGCGTATACGGCGGCGGTGAGATCGCCTCGGTGGCCAGATATAAAGTCGTTAATGGTACACCGGTGGCACTGGCCAACAACACCAGCGGTTTCTGTAAGGTGATAGTCAGAGGCCATGCAGAAATTGGTCCCGACAACATGCAGATGAAGAAGGAGGATGGTGAAGGGAATCCGTTGCCTCCCGACGACAAGGGCCATGTGTTTGGTGCCGGTAAGGGTGTCCTGCCTAATGTGTATGATTATAAGACTAAAGCTGTCTACGAGGCAGAGGAGCATACAGAACCTTATGATCCTGATAAGCACAGGCCCAAGCGTATGCTGGCCGCCGTTATGCCATTAATGGATAATGAGAGTAGTACTTGGGAATATTCTGATGCCCCACACGAAAACAAGTGGGAGTATTTCGGAAGTGATGCCATTTACCACTCGTTCATCGAGACGCTGGCCTTGTCATCGAATACCGACGTGACCATCAGCGACAATGCCTTCATCAAGGGCTCCGTCTATGGCGGCAGTGAGAACGGTATCGTTCAGTATGATACGCACGTGACAATCAAGGACAACTGTCAGATTGGTTGCGGCAAAGGTAAGACAGAGCCATATAGCGAAGAACTATGGACACAGGCACTGGCTGCCGATGATTATGCTAAACTTGCAGCTATTGAAGCTTTGATGCCAGAGTGCGCACACTGGGACTACGTCAATACGAGTGCTGCACCTTACGATCCGTTTGCTAAATACAAGCTAACGGTTGACGGTAAGGACAAGTACTATTACGATGAAGACCATAAGAAATATGCAGAAGGAGGCTCCAACATAGCTAAAGACGGTCACAGCTACTATGGCAACGTCTTCGGTGGCGGTAGCGGTGTGATTCCGTATGCACCGGGCCTGTGGCACCGTGCAACAGGTCAAGTACGTGGCAATACCGTGGTGGACATCACTGGCGGACACATCCTGACCTGTGTCTATGGCGGTAATGAGCATACCGACGTGGGTACGTACACAAAGGACGCAACCAATAACAACGATCCCATTATACCTGAGTCGGGCGGCAAGTGTACCGTCAACATGGTGGGTGGTACAGTTGGCGTGCCCCGTACCCCGAGCCAGATTTCCGCTTTCCCCTTCCCGGGTTACCTCTTCGGTTCGGGCAAGGGCGACCAGCGCATCTTCTTCAACACGTGGACGAACGTCACGAATACCGAGGTCAACATCACTGGCAACGCCCGTATCTTTGGATCTGTGTTAGGCGGCGGTGAGGATGGACACGTCATCAACGATGCCAAGACCACCATTGGTGGCAGTGTAAGCATCGACCTCAATGGCGACGGTGACAAGACCGACGAGGGTGAGACGTTCACAGCCGCCGGATTGATAATCGGCACCACGGGTACGTCATACGCCGACGGTCACGTCTTCGGCGCCGGCCGTGGCTTCAGCGGTGAGGCTCTGACGGCTGGTAGCGTGGGCGGTAACGTGGAGGTGAACATCAAGGGAGGCTCCATACTCGGCTCCGTTTATGGCGGAGGCCGATTGGCCTCAGTGGGTACCCCATTCACTTCTGTCAATAGCACACAGTATGGTACGTTCATTGAAGATGATCCTGAGACGACAGATGTCGACGAGAGTTTGGCCCATGGTCATGTGACGGTGAACATCACCGGTGGCACTATTGGTAATGATTACGAGGACATTTATCTGGATGGAGCTGATAAAACAACCGCAGATGGATGGACTGAAGAGGAATGGAATACCTGGAAGGCCAACAACTGCGTTCCTTACACCGAGTTTGAACTTAGCGAAGATGTCTACCGTGCAACCCATACCAAGGGCGGTAATGTCTTTGGCGGCAGCATGGGACGCCTCACGCTGCTTGATGGCAGCCTTGCTCCGAAATGGACTCAGCTGGGACAGGCGAAGTCGGCTACTGTCAACATCAGCGGCAACAGCACCGTCATCAAGAGCTGTGTCTACGGCGGTAGCGAGTTAGGTACCATACGCGACAACACCACCGTCGTCATCGGTAAGAAGAGCAAAACGGATACTGATGAACCGACCCGTCCTACCATCATGCGCGACCTTTATGGCGGCGGCTACGGAAGCGTAGATGACACCAAAGTAGGATACATTGAGACCACGGATGATGAAGACAACACGATTGTCTTCAGGTTCACGCCTATGCAGTGGGCCGGATGTGTGGGCAAAAGCTCTGAAATAGACATCTACAACGGTTGGGTGAAGCGTAATGTGTATGGCGGCGGTGAGATGGCATCGGTGGGTATCTTCAACTATGAGATTAGGAAAGTGGCCACCGAAGACGTTAGCAAATTAACCGAAGCTGACGTGACGGATACTGACTACAAGACTGGTGATACCTGGAAGTATCAGTATATCAAGAAGCACCATGACGAAGCCAACGGCTTTGCCTTGAGCTGGCCGTATGAGGTAGAGTATGTTCCCGGAGGATATGTTGGTGATACTTATATCAACATCTACGGCGGACGCCTTGGTGTTGACGATGACTACAACATCTGGAAGGACAATGGCGACATCTACGGCGGCAGTAAGGGTATTGCCGGCGACCGCTACAAGATGGCCTTCTGCGGCAATGTGGGCTCGAGCCACATCAACATCGAGTATCCGAGCACGAACACAGCTAACTTCTCGAACTACCTGACAAAGAGGGAGACCAGCGTGGGCAGCGGTGTGTATGTTTATGACCACGACTGCATCGTCGGTGCCGTCTATGGCGGCGGTGAGGACGGTCACGTCATGGGCGATACGCACGTGACGCTCAAAAATGGTCTGATTGGCCACGCCATGTACGGCGGCGGCTCGGGTAAGGGTAAATACAATGAGAGACGACTGAAGATTGGTGCTAAACCTATCGACGATACTCTCCCCAAGGAAAATTGGACATACGCTGAGGAGGATAAAGTGGATGCCAATATCTACAGCATCACTGCCGGTAAGGTGTATGGCAACACCCACGTCAAGATGGAGGGCGGCTATGTAGGGCGCTTCGTCTACGGCGGAGGCAACATGGGCTCCGTGGGTAAGGGTAACTATGCCGGTGCAACAGACGACTACTCGTATTATGGTACCTATAATGGTTACGGCGAGCATCTCCACGACGACGCTGACGATTCGAAGGACGAGAAGCTCTGGACGCATAGCGAGGACTTCAATCCAAATGAGCCGATCAGTGCCGATAACCTACCGGTGACCATGGCCGACCACTTCCTGAGCAGCGGTAAGACCGAGGTCGAGATTTTCGGCGGCAAGATTGGTTATGTCAAGGCTGATCCTACGAAGAGCATCAAGGACGGCCTGCCCTACGGTAGCGTCTTTGGCGGCAGCCGCGGTGAGTCTGCCCCGAACATCGGCGAGTCGCCACGTTATCTCTACAGCCCCGAGTTCTTCTCTGGCTATGTCAACGAGACTAAGGTTACCATCGGTGATCCTGACAAGATGAGCGATAAGAGTTACACTGGTCCTACTATCATCGGCTCCGTCTTCGGTGGCGGTCAGGACGGTCACGTCCGCCGCGACACCCATGTCATCGTTAATGCGGGTGAGATTGGCTTGCCCTATGACGAGGAGTCTACTGCCAAGACAAACGTAACCATGGTTGGAACCTCCGACACCGACAACCCGCAGTGGCTGCACCGCGGTAACGTCTATGGTGCCGGCTCGGGTATCGGTAAGTACAAGTTTGACTTCAGTAACGATGGCAACATCGATGAAACCGGAGCCGAAATTGACTATAAAAATCCACAGACTGGTAGAACATCAAAGGTGAAGGAGATAGACTTCAGCACCTCTGCTGGTTCGGTTACCCGCTTCACGAAAGTGGAGGTCAAGGGCGGCCTCATCCACCGTAACGTCTATGGTGGCGGCTCGATGTCGAGTGTCGGTCCCCCGAAGATTCCACCCACGCGACCTGACGGTGACGGCTACATCAAAGATGATGAGCTTGATGGCCATGGTCCTGGCAAGCAGACGCTCAACGAGGTGATTGTTGGCGGTGTTAGTGGTGTGAAAGCCCAGATTGGCACACCGGACGGATTCACCACTGGCCTCAAATACAACCCGAACTATGGCGGCTACGTCTTCGGCGCCAGCCGTGGTGATCTGAGCCTCGGCGAGAGCTATGGCACCTCCGTCTGGACAAGGGTGAAGATTCTGAAGGGTGCCAGCATCAGAGGCAACGTCTTCGGTGGCGGTGACAACGGTTTGGTGAAGCAGGATACCGACGTGATCATCGGCGAGAAGAAAGAATAAAGCAGGCTGAGTACCTACGCGAAAAAAGGAAAAGCAAAAACAAAAATCTTCAAAAATCTGACAAGAACAAGCTCATCGAAAGCTATTTTTGTTGGATTTTTGAAGATTTTCGTTTAATGACAGCGCGTTACGACGCTCTCACGTCACACGCCTCAATCAATCACGACAGGCTTGTACTTCGGAACGAGGGCCTTCATAATGCACCAGCCGATGAGATAGGCGACAGCGCAGAACGAGAAGACAATCATGTAAGCTGCAGGCTTGCCTTCGAAGCCCATGAAGGTGAAGGCGCTGCCCTGCTCAGCTGCCCAGGTGAAGAAGTTACCAGAACCCTTGTTGATGGCAAACGAGCCAAGACCGCCGATGGCAGTACCAAGACCAACGATGGTACCGATGGTCGACTTCGGGAACATATCGCCGATGGTCGAGAAGAGGTTGGCTGACCATGCCTGGTGACCGGCACCAAGCAGACCGATGAGGATGGCAGGCCACCAAGCGCTATAGGCACCGAGGGGCTGGGCCAGCAGACCGAGGACGGGGAAGCAGGCGAAGATGAGCATGGCACGCATACGGCCCAGATAGGGATTCATGCCGCGCTGCTCAACGAAGTACTTCGGCAGATAGCCACCACCGATAGACAGTACGGTCACGATGAGATAGAGGGTGAAGATGAGCAGGATGCCCATGGTAGAGTCGGAGGTGTAGCCGTACTGGTCGCTGAAATAAGCGGGAGCCCAGAACAGGAAGAACCACCACACACCATCGGTCATGAACTTACCCACGAGGAAAGCCCAGGTCTGCTTGAAGGTGAGACACTGGAAGAACGGGATGGTCTTCTCTTCCTTCTCAGCATCACGGTTCTGCACTTCGGCCAGATCGTTGTCCTGCTCGATGTAGTTCAGCTCAGCCTGGTTGACACGCTTGTTCTGACGGGGCTTCTCATAGAGCCAAATCCACAGTCCCATCCAGACATAGCCCAGCACACCGATGATGATAAAGGCCATCTCCCAGCCCCAGGCACGTGCCAGCAGGGGAATAGTGGCGGGAGCAGCCAGGGCACCTACTGATGCGCCGCTGTTGAAGATAGAGGTAGAGAAGGCGCGGTCCTTCTTGGGGAAGTACTCGGCCGTGGCCTTGATGGCGGCAGGGAAGTTACCTGCCTCGCCGACAGCCAGGATGAAACGGCAGGAGAGGAACAGCCACACGGAAATGGTGGCAATAGCCACAGCGGCATCGCTGCCAGCCTGTACCATGCGCAGGGCTTCGATAGAATCATAACCTTCGACATTCATAGCCACCCAGCCGCAGCCGGCATGCATCACGGCACCAGTTGACCACACGAAGATGGCAATCAGATAGCCTTTCTTGGTACCCATCCAGTCAATGAACTTACCTGATACGAGGTTGGCAAAGGCATAGAACAGGGAGAAAAGACCCGTGATGGTGCCATAGTCGGCGTCCGTCCAGTGGAAGTCAACGGCAATGAAGTCTTTCCAGGTTAGCGACAAGACCTGACGGTCCATGTAGTTGATGGTGGTTGCCAGGAACAGCAACGCACAGATGACCCAACGGAAGTTGGACATTTTGGTTTTTTGAATTGGTGTCATATTTATGTATTTAGAATTTTCTTAATTCCGTCATCGGATATCGATGACGGGAATGTTGTCCTTGTCGTTATAGTAGAGGTTCTCACCGGCCATGCCCCAGATGAAGGTGTAGTAGTAGGTGCCGGCGGCAGCGTGCATCGACCACTCGGGCGACATGATGGCCTGCTCATTGTGGAGCCACACTACCCTACTCTCCTCGGGCTGTCCCATGATGTGAGCGATGGTCTGGTCCTGAGGCAGGTTGAAGTAGTAGTAGGCCTCGATGCGGCGACCGTGGGTGTGCGGCGGCATGGTGTTCCAAGCAGCACCGGGATTCAGCTGCGTCAGACCGAGCTGCAGCTGGCAGGGGCCCTCCTCGAGCACATCGTTGACGATGAGCTTGTAGACGGTGCGGTTGTTACACTCCTCGAGCGAACCGACTGGTCCCCAGACGGCGGCCTTCAGCGAGCCTTTACGGCCGTCGAGGGTAATCCACTGGGTCTTGTAATGCTGGTGGGCGGTAGCTGAGTTCAGGTAGAACTTCGCGGGCTTCGCGGCATCCTTCGAGCGGAAGAGCACCTCCTTGTTCACGTCCTTGTCCTTGCCGATGTGGCCGCGGCCGATGTAGAGGGCCTCCTTCGGCGACAGGGCGTACTCCTTGCCGTCGACGATGACCACGCCATCGCCCTCGCCGCAGTTCACCACGCCGAGCTCACGGTTGTAGAGGAAGTACTTCTCCTTGATGCCGGGGTCGACGTCGAGACCGAGCTCGAGGAAGTTCTCCAGCTTCAGGGTCTTCGTCACAGGCATGGCACCGCCGAAGATGAAGCGGTCGTAATGGGAGTACGTCAAATTGATCTTGTCGGCCTCCATCACCTTTTCCATGACAAAGCGCTCACGGAGCGTCTTCGTGTCGTAGTGTTTCACATCCTCCGGATGGCACGCAGTCTGGAAGTTCACGGTCTGCTGGGCGGAGGCGGAAACAAATGCCGCTGCCAGCAGCGAAATGGAAAGAAATGTCCTTTTTTTCATATACACCTTATTTTAAATGAATGCTCTTTTGTTGTAAGGAAACGAAGTCTTTTTCTTGAAACGAAGTCTTTTTCTTCTTTGAAACGAATTAACGTAATAATCGTAATTTATCCATAATTATATTTTACTCACTGATGTAATTGCGATAGTTGTCTTGGTTCAGAAGCACGAAGTTGTCAAATTCTGGTAAATACAAATAACGTTCGGCATGCATGCTTTCCTCTCCGAAGTTCAGGAGTATCCCCCTTTGCTGTTTGGTTATTCGCATATAGTTAAACAACTGAGCGCGATGATCTGATGTGATTTCATCCACTGATTTCAGTTCTATCACTATGTTCTTGTAATAGAAATCGGCATAGTACACCTTTTCCAAGGGCTCGCCTTTGTAATATGTAACAAGCATCTTTTCTCTTTCAGCATCCATACCACGGGACTTAAACTCTCGATCAAGAGATTCCTGATAGATGGCTTCTGCCATGCCGCGGCCTAAACAATTAAAGACTTCCATTGCAGCACCGACCACCTCATATACATCTCTATATTCCTGCTTGGTCATATTTATTATGGACAAATTACGATGATTATGGCAATTCGTTTCCAGAAAAACCTGTATTCGTTTCTAGGAAAAACGGTATTCGTTCCTTAAATACACCTATTTATTTTGAATTCTTTTCCTCACGGACAATGCGCGTGCGGTTCCACACCACCATGCCAATGGTGATGAGTGTGAGGACGGCCATGCCAATCCACTTCATGTACTTCACGCAGGCATAGATGGTGTAGCCGAAGAGCGAGGAGGCGAAGTCCATAGCTCCGGCCTGGAAACCACTGGGAATCTGGGCGGCCTTGTCCTGCGTGGCCTCGTATACCGTGTTGGCAGCGTTCGTGAAGGCAGGAGCCATGTCGGTGACGAAATAGAGGCCGATTGTCACGGCCACCAAACCGATGATAAAGGTCTTCACCACATTTCCCTTGGTATAGGGCAGCACCATCACGAAGACGTAGAACATACCGGCCAAGGAAGCCAACGGCAGGAACTGATTGCCAGTCTTCGACAGGACGATGGACAGGATGAGCGTCACGGGGATGAGCAGCAGCGAGACGACGAGCGTCGTAGGATGGCCGATGACGAGGGCGGGCGACATACCGATATACACTTTCTTGCCCTTGAACTTCTTTTTCACCACTTCCTGCGTCTTCTCGGAGATGGGCATCAGGCCGTCGATGAACAGACGAGTGATACGGGGAATGAGCTCCATCACGGCACCCATCGTCACACCTAGGAAGAGCACCGACTTCACAATGCCCATCACGGCATCGGAAGTGGAAGCGAAGCCTGCGGCATACGCCCCGAAATCGACGAAGTGGTCGAAATGGGCGGCAGCGCCGATCAGGGCACCCACGATGACACCGAGCACCAACGGTTCGCCTAGCACGCCGAACTTCTTCTTCAGTCCCTCGGCATCGATGTCGAGCTTCGAGAAGCCGGGAATACGGTCAAGCAGCCAGTTGATAGCAATGGCGAACGGCGTGAAACTCTGGCAGAACGGCTGCGGGATAGAGATGCCGTCCATGTTGTCGTAGTAGCCCTGAAAGCGGTCGGCGGTAAGGTCGGCCATCACCAGTGTGACGATGTAACAGCTGATAGCAGCAAAGTAGCCCCACAGCAGCGACTGGTCCATGACGAAGTAGGCCACAGCGCCGATAAACGCGAAGTGCCAGTAGTTCCACAGGTCGATGTTCACCGTGCGTGTACACTTGGTAATAAGCAGCAAGAAGTTGATGCCCAGACAGATGGGAATGATGAGCGCTCCCACGGCGGTGTTGTAAGCCACGGCAGCAGCTGCCGGCCATCCCATGTCGAAGACGTTCAGGTCGAGATGGAAAATCTTCGAGATGGCGTCGAGTGGTGTGTTGAAGTTGGTTGTCAGTAGGGCGGTGACGATGCCAAGACCTACGAAACCAACGCCGACATAGAGGCCGCTCTTGAGTGACTTGCCGAACTTCATGCCTATGCACAGGCCGATAATTGTAAACAGAATGGGCATCATAACCGATGCACCAAGGCTGATGATGTAACTGAAAACTTGTTCCATTATGTAGTATTTTGTTTGTTTTAGCGTAGAATACGCGGCAAAATTACTAATATTTTTTCAATTAGCGCAATAATTCAGCTAAAGTTTGTATCTTTGTGCCCGCAAAAGATGATTTCTCTACTACAAAATATGACCAGACGATACTTTTTGACCACCATCCTCGCCCTGCTGACGACAATCACCATCAGTGCTTCCACACCAAGGAAAGGCGTGGGATGCTGGCGCGTCACGCCCAAGCGCAACATCACCGCGGCAGCACGCCTCAACGGACAACGGCGTGCCGCCGAGCAGTCGCCGTTCATCGGACAGAAGCGGGGACTGGTCATCTTGGCGAACTTCACCGACACGAAGTTCAAGAGCGCCAATGACCACAACAAATACAATGACATCTTGAATACCGAAGGCTACACCTCGTCCGAGGGTTTCCGCGGCAGCGTGGCCGACTACTTCCGCGACCAGTCGGGCGGACAGTTCGAGCTGACATTCGACGTCCTCGGGCCGTTCACCACGAAGAACAACTACAGCTACTACGGTACCAACGACAAGAATGGTGACGATATGCGTGCCCATATGATGATCATCGAGATGTGTCAGGCTGCTGACAGTCTGGTGAACTTCGCCGACTACGACTGGGACGGCGACGGCGAGGTCGACGAGGTCTTCGTCGTCTATGCCGGCAAGGGCGAGGCCGACGGCGGTAACGTCAACACCATCTGGCCACATATGTGGACACTCGAGGATGCCGACGACCAGAAACTCTATCTCGACGACGTGGCCATCAATACCTATGCCTGTGCCAGCGAGCTAAAGGGAACGGGAAAAATAGACGGCATCGGCACCTTCTGTCACGAGTTCTCTCATTGCATGGGCTTCCCCGACTTCTACGACACACTCGGCGGCAACCAGTACGGTATGGGAGCGTACGACCTGATGTGCATGGGCACCTATAACGGCAACGGCTTCTGTCCGCCAGGCTATACCGCCTACGAGAAGATGGTATGCGGATGGCAGATGCCCATCGTCCTGGCCGACGAGGACGTCGACGTTGACTCCCTGCAACCCATGAGCAAGGGTGGACAGAGCTATATCATCTACAACGATGCCTACCCCGATGAATACTACACCATCGAGAACCGCCAGCTCAACGGCTGGGACAAGAACTACCCCGCACGGGGACTGCTGGTGACACACGTCGACTACGACGAGTATCTCTGGTTTTACAACTTCCCGAACGCTATCATCACCGACCAGAAAGCGCGTTCGAAGTGGGACTACGAACGTGGTAACGACCACCCGCGTATGACCTTCTTCCACGCCAACAACGACGAGTCGTACCCGAAGCTTTACCCCTACGCCAAGAACGACTCGCTGACGGCCACGTCGAAGCCCTACGCCAAGCTCTACAACGCCAACTCCCTAGGGGAGACACGCATGGAGGGGGCTATCCTCGACATCCGCCAGAATGATGACGGCACGATGGCCTTCCGCTACCGTGCCCATCCGTCGACGCAGACTGCCGTCAACCCCATCACTCATCACACTTCGTCCTCTACAGATGACACCTATTACACCCTCGACGGACGCGTAGCAGGCACCTCCAAGGCGTCACTACGCCCCGGCATCTATATCGTAAGGGGTAAAAAGGTTGTGATTACACGATAGCATGAAGACTAAAGTGCACTGGGCACTTTAGTCTTGGAAATAGACACGCTTCACGCGGTTCGACACACCGGTAAGAACCTCGTAAGGAATGGTGTCGATGGTGTCGCTGAGTGTGGTGACGGGCAGGTGTTCACCGAAAATCTCCACCTGGTCGCCCTCCTGACAGTTGATGTCCGTGACATCGATCATCGCCACATCCATACAGATATTTCCCACGTACTCAGCCTTCTGGCCGTTGACCAGACAGAAGCCATGACGGTTACCGAGATGGCGGTTCAGTCCGTCGGCATAACCGATGGGGATGGCACCGATGACGCTGTCGCGCCCCAGGATGGTGCGGCGGCTATAGCCCACCGAGTCGCCCGCCTTCACATGGCGCAACTGGAGAATGGTGGTCTTCAGCGTGCTGACGCAATGGAGTGTTCGCTTTTCACTCAAAGGATTTACCCCATACAGTCCAATGCCCAGTCGGCACATATCCATCTGACGTTCAGGGAAATGCTCGATGCCGGCGGAGTTGTCCATGTGGCGCAGAATCTTATGAGAGAAAGCACTTTGGAGTTTCTTGCTACCCTCGTCGAAGAGCTGGAACTGACGGGCGGAGAAATCGTCGAACGTGTCGCTGTCACTGCCCACGAAGTGTGAGAAGACAGAGCGCGGGATGACGGCCTGCTGGTGTTTCAGACGGTCGATAAGCTCATCGATCTCGTCTTTCTCTCCTCTAACGTTGAAGCCCAACCGGTGCATACCCGTGTCGAGCTTGATGTGCACGGGCCAGCCGGTGATACCCTCTTTACGAGCAGCCTTCACGAGGGCGTCAAGCAGACGGAAGGAGTAGACTTCGGGCTCAAGGTCGTAGTCGAAGAGCGTCTTAAACGACGTCATCTCGGGGTTCATCACCATGATGTTCGCCGTGATACCCGCACGGCGCAGGGCCACACCCTCGTCGGCCACGGCCACAGCGAGGTAGTCGACGCGATGGTCCTGGAGTGTCTTCGCTATCTCGATGGCACCAGCACCATAGGCGTCGGCCTTAATCATGCACACCATCTTCGTCTCGGGCTTGAGGAACGAGCGGTAGTAGTTCAGGTTCTCGACGACGGCACCGAGGTTCACCTCGAGGATGGTCTCGTGAACCTTCTGCTCCAGCAGTTCGGTGATATGGTCGAAGCCGAAGCGGCGCGAGCCCTTCAGTAGAATCATCTCATTGCGCAGCTGGTGGAAGACGGTGCTGGCCAGGAACTCCTCAGTGGTGGCGAAGAAGTACTTCTCGCCGACCGTGAATGCCTGTGCCTGACTGGCAATCTCCTCGCCGATACCGATGAGTTTCTCGATACCACGCTTCACACAGAGGTCGTTGACCTGGCGGTAAAGGCTCTCGGGCGTTTCACCACTCTGGTAGATATCGCTCAGGATGAGCGTCTTTTTCGTTCCTCGTTTCTCCTTCCTCGTTTCTCGACGATTCATGAAGTCGAGAGCGATGTCGAGCGAGTTGATATCGGAGTTGTAGGAGTCGTTGATGAGCGTACAGCCCCGCTGGCCCTCCTTTACCTCCAGACGCATGGCGATGGGCTCGAGCTTCGGCATCCGTTCCGCCAGCTGCTCGGGTGTCAATCCGAGATGCAGGGCGATGGTAGCACAGATGATACTATTCTCAATGCTGGCCTCGTCAATGAAGGGGATGGTATACTCGCCGGGCGTACCTTTATAATTATAAATAATATGAGATCCACCTCCTACCCATCCCGAGGGGAGAGAAGACTGGGAAACGTCCTTGACATACATCGGCGCCTGCTCATCGCAGCGCGACCACCCTATTTTCTCGCCTTGATAATTCATGCGGCGTATGCAGCGACTGACGGTATTGTCGTCGGAGGGATAGATCATCGCCAGTGTGTCGTGCATCAGCTCCAACTTCTCCTGACACTTTTCCTCCATCGAACGGAAGTTCTCCTGATGGGCGTTCGACAGACAGGTCAGCACGCCGATGGTGGGCTGGATAATGTCGTGCAGCGCCATCATCTCGCCAGGCTGACTGATACCAGCCTCGAAGACGGCGACCTTCGTCTGCTCATTCAGTAGCCACACGCTAAGTGGCACGCCAATCTGGGAGTTGTAGCTACGGGGTGAGCGGACCACCATACCTCCTAAGTCCGGTGACATGATCAATAGCTGATACAGCCACTCCTTCACCATCGTCTTACCGTTAGAGCCAGTGATGCCGATGACGGGACAGTCATGCTCGTCGCGATGGCGTTCGGCCAAACGCTGCAGGGCCGCCAGTGTCGACGGCACTTTTAGATAGTTAGCGTCTGCCTCAGGATGTTCTGGCACCTGCTCAACGACGAATGAGCGGACGCCACGACGGTACAGCTCATCGATGTAGCGGTGACCATCGTTGCGGTTCGACCGCAGGGCGAAGAACAGCGTCTGTTCTGGGAAACACAGTGAGCGGCTGTCCGTCAGCAGCCAGCGTATGTTGCTCTCGGCGCTGCCATAGCGGCGGGCGCCTATCAGTGTCGCTATTTTCTCAATCGGATATATCATAATTCTTCAATTTTTCAATTTTTCAATTCTTCAATTCTCTTCAGTCCCATTTCCCGAGCTTTCTCCATTAGGAGTTGCATCAGCGGTTCGCGCTCGTTCTCCACTTTATTGTCGAGGACGGCATCTTTCAGACACTGTTTCAGCGTGCCCACCTCGCGGCTGGGCTTCAAACCAAACATTTCCATGATCTCGTTGCCGTCGATGACAGGCTGCAGGAGCCGTTTGTAGTCCTTCTCCTTCAGGTCGGCCAGTTTTTCGCGGACCATCCGGAAGTTCTCGAGGAAGATTTTCTTGCGCACCTCGTTCTTCGACGTGATATCGGCCTCGCAGAGCGTCATCAGGTCGTCGATGTCATCGCCGGCATCGTTCAGCAGACGGCGCACAGCAGAGTCGGTCACCTCGCTGTCGGCAATCACCTGGGGACGCATATGGAGGTCGACGAGTTTCTGGACGTACTTCATCTCGGCACTCATGGGCAGCTTCAGCCGCCGGAAGATGACGGGCACCATCTTCGCACCTATATAATTATGGTTGTGGAACGTCCATCCCACGGCAGGGTCCCACCGCTTCGACTTCGTCTTGCCGACATCGTGAAGGAGGGCGGCCCAGCGGAGCCAGAGGTTTTTACTATTCTCGTTCCTCGTTTCTCGTTCCTCGTTCCTCGAAATGTTTTCAAGCACTTCTAAGGTATGGTAGAAGTTATTCTTATGGGCACGACCGTTCTTCGTGTCGACGATATCGAGGGCCGCCAGCTCGGGCAGAATGATGTTCAGCAGACCGCTGCGCTGGAGGTCGACGAAACCCTTACTGGGGTGCGGCGACATGATGATCTTGTTCAGCTCCACCTCGATGCGCTCGCCACTGACAATCTTGATACGGTCGGCCATCCGTTCCAGACCCTCGAACGTCTCGTCCTCAATCTGGAAGTTCAGCTGCGAGGCGAAGCGGATGCATCGCATCATGCGCAGCGGGTCGTCGCTGAACGTGATGTCGGGATCGAGCGGTGTGGCGATGATACCATCTTCCAGGTCGGCCAGTCCGTTGAAGGGGTCGACAAGCTCACCGAAACGATCCTTGTTCAGACAGATGGCCATCGCATTGATGGTGAAGTCGCGCCGATTCTGGTCGTCCTCCAGTGTGCCGTCCTCGACAATGGGTTTACGCGAGTCGTGGCTGTAGCTCTCCTTACGGGCGCCGACGAACTCGACCTCCATGAAATGAGAACTGAGAACTGAGAATTGAGAGGTATGATTAGTTTGGCCATTTTGAGAGCCTTCGGTATTATTCCCAATGAGTTTTTCTTCACCTTGAGGATAAAGGTAATCATACCTCTCAGTTCTCAGTTCTCCGTTATCAGTTTTTATCTTAACCTGCGCCGTGCCGAAATTCTTGAACACAGAGAGATGGGCTCTGCGGCCGAGGGCACGTTTCAGTTCCTTGGCTACACTAATACCCACACTGACAGTGCCTTCCCCCTCGCCCTTTGGAGAGGGGGACTGGGGGTGAGGCTTCCCCACGACAACCACGTCAATGTCGTTGCTGGGACGCTCGAGGAAGATGTCGCGCACATAGCCGCCCACGACATAGCACTCCACCCCGAGGCGGTCGGCAGCATCACCTATTTGGTGAAAGATTTCCTGGTCGAGGATCTCGGCCAATTCTTCGTCAGAATATAGTTTCATCTCACTTTTTTCGTTTTTCGGCTGCAAAATTACGAAAAAAAGTTGTAACTTTGCCCCCAGTATGAAACAATTTCTTTGGATAATGCTTGTCACAATGCTATTCGCATGTGGCAGCAACACACAGGACGAGGCCAACAAACTGCTTGAGCAAGCCAACGAGCAGTTTAAGAGTCATCAGTACGACAAGGCGCTGGCAAGCATCGACTCGCTACGCAGAGTCTATCCCGGTGCCATCGACACGCGCAAGAAAGCGCTGGCGCTGCACCAGGCTATCGAACTGAAGCGCACGCAAGAGGAGTTGGCCGTCGTCGACAGTATGCTTCAGGCTGTCAACCACGACTATAACTACCAGAAACAGAAGGTGGAGAAGGACAAGGCAGCCCTGCGTGCCACGGCCGACGAGCTCACCATGCTGACACAGACACGCATCCGCCGTGACTCCCTGCAGACACAGTGGGAGGTGCTGGGAGCGAAGATTAAGTACATCCGCAAGAAGCAGAAAGAGCAGTAATCTTTTGGTTAATTCAAGAGAATTTTCGTCGCTCGACGCTGCGTCGCTTGCTTTTTTGCAAGAACTTTGGCTCCGCCGAAGTTAGTTGGCACTCGGAAATGAAAAGAAAATTGATTTTTCTTTTGCATTTCTCTCATTTTTTCGTAACTTTGCACCCTGAAATGGACAAGTTCGAACAGACCAATCAGCAGTTTGAACAGGCTATAGCCGAGTGCCGTACGCTGTTCAACAATAAACTGCACGACTACCGTGCCTCGTGGCGCATCCTGCGTCCGTCGGCACTCACTGACCAGCTCTTCATCAAAGCCAAGCGCATCCGCTCGCTCGAGATCAAGAAAGAATCGCTCGTCGGCGAGGGCATCCGTCCGGAGTTCATCGCACTGATCAACTACGGCATCGTTGGCATTATCCAGGTCAACAAGGGCTTTGCCGACACCGTGGATATGTCGAACGATGAGGCCATGGCGCTCTACGACCACTATGCCCATGAGGCGCTGGAGCTGATGAAACGTAAGAACCACGACTACGATGAAGCATGGCGCGGCATGAGGGTGAGCTCGTATACCGACCTTATCCTGACAAAGATTGAGCGCATCAAGGAGATAGAGAACCTCGGCGGCGAGACACTGGTGTCGGAAGGCGTCGAGAGCAACTATATGGACATCGTGAACTATGCGGTGTTCGGACTGATAAAACTGACGGAGTGAAAAAGAGCCTCGTCAACATCTGCAGGATCGTCCTGGCCGTCGTATTCATCCTGTCGGGCTTCGTCAAAGCCGTTGACCCGTTGGGAACACAATACAAGATTCAGGACTACCTGGAGGCCATAAACATGGGCGGTATGGTGCCCGACATCCTCACGCTGACAGCCTCCGTGGCACAGTCGGCGTTGGAGTTCTGCCTGGGAATCTTCCTGCTCTTCGCGATTCAGCGGCGGCTGACCTCGCGACTCATACTGATCATTATGCTGGTGATGACACCGCTGACACTGTGGCTGGCGCTGGCCAACCCCATCAGCGACTGCGGATGCTTCGGCGACGCACTGGTGCTCACCAACTGGCAGACATTCTGGAAAAACGTCGTCCTGCTGGTCTGCGCCCTCGTCGTGGTGCGGTGGCCGCGGCAGATGTTCCGCTTCGTGAGCGAGTCGAACCAGTGGATAGTCATCAACTACTCCATCCTGTTCATCCTCGCCATATCGACATGGAGCCTCTACGACCTGCCGCAGTTTGACTTCCGCCCCTACCACATCGGCACGAACCTGCGGGAGAACTGGGAGAAGACGATGGACGGTGAAGACCTGCCTTACGCCGACTTCTTCATCGAGCTGGCCGACGGTGGCGATGACATCACCGAGGAGGTGCTGCAGGACACGGGCTACGTCTTCCTGCTGGTGTCGCCTTACCTGGAACAGGCTGACGACTCCCGGCTGGACCTCATCAACGAGCTCTACGAATACAGTCAGGAGCACAGCTACCCGTTCTACTGTCTGACGTCGAGCACGGAGAAGGCGATGGCTCAGTGGCGCGACAGGACCGGTGCCGAGTACCCGTACTGCCTCACCGACGGCACGACGCTGAAGACCATCATCCGCAGTAACCCCGGACTGCTGCTTCTCAAGGACGGCCTCGTCATCCGCAAGTGGAGTCACAACAACCTGCCACAGATAGAGGAGTCGCTGACGGCACTCCCCCTGGAGCAGCTCCCTGTAGGACAGATGGCCGCCAACAGCATCCCGGGACGCATCGCCAAGCTGCTGCTATGGTTTGTGTTGCCGCTGGCACTGCTCACCATTGCCGACCGCACGTGGAGGTGGACACGCCTGCTGCGCCGAAAGTCCAGAAGAGACAAAAAGTCCCATGAGACCAATGGGTCCAATGAGACCCATGAACCTCAAGAGAATTAACTCAAACCCAATTAATAATAACACAAAAAAATGAGAAAGAAAATTGTTGCAGGAAACTGGAAGATGAACATGAATCTCCAGGATGGTATCGCTCTGGCAAAGGAGCTGAATGAGACTTTGAAGGCTGAGAAGCCCAACTGCGGTGTGGTCATCTGCACACCGTTCATCCACCTCGCTTCTATCGCACAGTTCCTCGACCAGAACATCATCGGTCTGGGTGCTGAGAACTGCGCTGACAAGGAGAAGGGTGCTTTCACCGGTGAGGTCTCTGCCGAGATGGTCAAGAGCACTGGTGCTCAGTATGTCATCCTGGGTCACTCCGAGCGTCGTGAGTACTACAAGGAGACGCCCGAGATTCTGAAGGAGAAGGTGCTGCTGGCACAGAAGAACGACCTGAAGGTGATCTTCTGCATCGGCGAGAGCCTGGAGGAGCGCGAGGCCGGCAAGCAGAACGAGGTTGTGAAGGCCGAGCTCGAGGGCAGCGTGTTCAACCTCTCTGAGGAGGACTTCCGCAAGATCGTCATTGCCTACGAGCCCATTTGGGCCATCGGTACTGGTAAGACCGCTACCGCTGAGCAGGCTGAGGAGATTCACGCTTACATCCGTTCAATCATCGCCGAGAAGTACGGCCAGGCTGTTGCCGACGACACCACGATCCTCTATGGTGGTTCGTGCAAGGCTTCGAACGCTCCCGAGCTGTTCGCCAAGCCCGACATCGACGGTGGTCTGATTGGTGGCGCCTCGCTGAAGGCTGCCGACTTCAAGGGCATCATCGACGCCTTTAAGTAAAAAGGTTAGATTGTAAATGGTAAGAGAGTAAAGAGCGTAAAAAGAGGAAATGACTATGCGTATGACCATCAAACATCTTACAATGGCAAAAAGGGTTTGCATCGTTTTACCTTTTTACCTTTTTACCCTTTTACCTTTATCTGCTCAAACGTTCACCCAGCGTCTGCAGAAGAGTACGGCGGGTGAAGGTACCGTCACCGTGACGCACAGTCTGGAGATTGACCAGTTAGTCAACGGCACGAAGGACAACAACTCGGCAACGGCCACGGCCCCCGCTACGGCAGCGGCGGCCAAGACGACCAAGCCAGGCGCAGGACGCGACACGGTGTCTCATGTGACCTATCCCCGCGACACTGCGGAACCCGTCGACACCGCCGCCCACAAGAAGGTGATGCGTGGCGGTTACAAGGTGAGCGGCTACCGTGTACAGGTCTATGCCGGCGGCAACCAGCGCAAGGACCGTCAACAGGCCACCCGCGTCGGCAACGAGATCAAGTCGCTCTTCCCCTCCCAACCCGTGTATGTCCATTTCTACTCTCCGCGGTGGATCTGTCGCATGGGTAACTTCCGTACCTATGAGGAGGCCCACCAGGTACTGACCAGCGTCAGGAAGATGGGCTACAACGCCGCCACCATCATCAAGGACAAAATTACTGTATATCATTAATGTATCCAGAGAACGAAATATTCCGTGAAGGTCTCGACCAGTTGGCCGACCACTACAAAGAAATCCTGACGCTGCTGGGTGAGGACACCGAGCGCGAAGGACTGCTGAAGACACCCATGCGCGTGGCGAAAGCCATGCAGGTGCTGACGCGCGGCTACCAGATGGACGCCCACAAGGTGCTCACTGACGCCCTCTTCAAGGAAGACTACTCGCAGATGGTCATCGTGAAGGACATCGACTTCTTCTCGCTCTGCGAACACCATATGCTGCCCATGTACGGCAAGGTACACGTGGCCTACATCCCCAACGGCTATATTACCGGACTGTCAAAGATAGCCCGTGTTGTCGATATCTACAGCCACCGCCTGCAGGTGCAGGAGCGTCTCACCCTGCAGATCAAGGAGTGCATCGAACAGACGCTTCACCCCCTGGGCGTGATGGTCGTCGTCGAAGCCAAGCATATGTGTATGCAGATGCGCGGCGTAGAGAAGCAGAACTCCATCACGACGACGAGCGACTTCAGCGGTGCCTTCAACCAGGCAAAGACGCGCCAGGAGTTCATGAACCTTATTTCTCACTAAATTATACAGACTATGGACCAGAACAAAAAATCTTTCCGCACTAACGAGTCCCTATTCCACTCGTTCCTACACTCATGCCTTGGCAAGATTGTCATCCTGGCCGGCATCGGTGCTATCCTGCTCTTCATTGCCCATATCACGGTTCCCGGCCGTGAGAAGATGACCGAAGAGACCGAGGACAACATCCGCCAGTGTATCATGGCCAACGACAGTCTCCCCACTGACAAGATCGACGATTTCATCAACAACATCGGCTACACGTTCACGCACGCCGACTCCACCTTCGACGCTGAGATCTGGGAGGCCTTCAACAACTACAACCGTCTGGAGTACCACGAGCATTCGTTCTACTCCACGATGCGCCTCCACAACAATTTCCGTCCCGAGGGCACACGCGTGGGTATCGGCATCTTCGGTTTGGTCATCCCGACCGTCAACTTCAACGACTTCCTGCTCCGTGTTGGTCCTATCCATAAGGGTTACGACAGGGGACTCATCCAGAATATCTATGTCGAGGAAGAGTACTTCGGTGAGAACCCGGGCATCAAGGAGTATCACTATCACGGTGAAGAGGCTGATTAATCATTCAACAAGCAATATGGCAAGATTCAAGAGAATACTACTGAAGCTGTCGGGCGAGAGCCTGATGGGCAGTCAGGGCTACGGCATCGACCCCGAGCGTCTGGGCGACTATGCCCGTCAGATTAAGGAGGTGGCCGAGATGGGCGTACAGATTGGTATCGTCATCGGCGGCGGCAACATCTTCCGCGGACTGAGTGGAAGCCAGAAAGGTTTCGACCGCGTAAAAGGCGACCAGATGGGTATGTGTGCCACCGTCATCAACTCTCTGGCCCTCTCGTCAGCCCTCGGTGCCATCGGCGTGAAGAACCGTGTGCTGACGGCCATCCGCATGGAGCCCATCGGCGAGTTCTACACGAAGTGGAAGGCCATCGAGGCCATGGAGCGCGGTGAGGTGTGCATCTTCTCTGCCGGCACGGGATCCCCCTACTTCACCACCGATACCGGTTCCTCACTTCGCGGCATCGAGATTGAGGCCGACGTTATGTTAAAAGGTACGCGCGTGGACGGTGTCTACACCGCCGACCCCGAGAAGGACCCGACGGCCACGAAGTTCAATGAGATTACCTATAAGGAGGTGCTGGCACGCGGCCTGAAGGTCATGGACCTGACGGCCATCTGTATGTGTCAGGACAACAATCTGCCCATCTATGTGTTCAACATGGATGTGGTGGGAAACCTCAAGAAAGTCATGGACGGCGAAGAGATTGGCACCCTGGTGCACAACTAAACCTCTTCAAACTCTACGTATTCGCCTTCGCTGTCGTCGAAGATCTTCTTCTCCTTGGTAGCGGTCTTCTCCGCCGGCTGGCGTTCGTCGATAATCGTCACACCATCGCTGCTCGTCGTTGTACGACGGGCAGTTTCTTTTTGCTGCTCCGTCTTCTCCTCCTGAGTGTCTTCCTTCCCCTTGAAGTAGTCCTTATCAAACTCGGGCTTCTTCTCCTCCTCACGGTAGTGACGCGTCGACACACGCCGGAAGTACTCCTCTTCCTTCGCGGCCTTGCGGGCAGCACGTTCGGCAGCCTTGTACTCGTTCTTCCTGAAGAGTTTCGACTTTCTGATGCGGTCGTAGAACAGGATGAACAAGACAATGGCAATGAATAGCGTAGCGAATATCAGGACTTGGATAGTTGACATAGGTATTGTGTTTTAGGGCTAACTCTTCTTGGTATAGTTTTGGACGACGGAGAGGAGGATGTACCACGCGATGATGGCCGCGATGCCTGTAACGCCGAGGAGCAGAAGCAGCGGGATGCAGGTGATGAGGAACACATACTTGATCTCGTTGCCACGCCATCCCCATGTCTTGAACTTCAAGGCGAACATTGGGATCTCGCTGACCAGCAGATAGCAGCTCAAGAGCATCGCCGCCAGTACAATCCATAAGGTATAGGGATTCAGCACCATGCTATCGCCCACACCCACGATGAGTGAGCTCCAGAACAGGGCGTTGGCCGGCGTCGGCAGTCCGATGAATCCCAATGCCTGTCGCTCGTCGAGGTTAAACTTCGCCAGACGCAGAGCCGAGAAGGCGGCCATGATGAAGGCGAGGTACGGTATGACATGGAGCGTGATACCCGTCAGCTGCGCTCCGCCCGTTACCGCCGCCATACTCAGGTAGCTAAAGACGACCGCCGACGGTGCGAAGCCGAAGGTGATGTCGTCGGCCAGCGAGTCGAGCTCTTTGCCGATGGGCGACGAGACGTGCAACAGCCGTGCGGTCATCCCGTCGAAGAAGTCGAAGACGGCGCCGATGACGATGAACAGCAGCGCCAGATGGAACTCTGCCTGGAACGCCCAGAAGGTGGCGATGCAGCCCGAAACGAGGTTCAGGCAAGTAATCGTATTGGGAATATGCTTCTTCACACCTCTTAAATATCAATTATCAATTGTCCATTATCAATTAGCCAAACAGGCGTCACGCCAGTTTGGCGATGACCGTCTGGTCGCCGGTGGTCGGCTGGCCGATGGTGACGCAGGTTTTGGCCGTCAGGGGCAGGAAGACGTCCACACGCGAGCCGAGCTTGATGAAGCCCAGGTGCTCGTCGATGTAGCACTCCTCGTTCTCCTTGGCATAGGTGACGATGCGGCGGGCCAGGGCGCCGGCAATCTGTCGCACGAGGATATCCTCGCCGTCAGGAGTGGTAATCATGATGTCGGCGTGTTCGTTCTCCTCGCTGGCCTTCGGCAGCCATGCCTTGTGGTAGTTACCGTTCTGGTGGTGTACGAACTTCACGCGGCCGTCGACGGGGAACCAGTTGGCATGGACGTTCAGCGGACTCATGAAGATCGAGATCATCAGGCGCTTGTCGTGGAAATACTCGTTCTCCTCGGCTTCCTCGACGACGACAATCTTTCCGTCGGCAGGGGCGACGACGAGCTTCTCCGTGTCACCATTGAAGTAACGGATAGGACAGCGGTAGAAGTTCAGCGCCATGAGCCAGGCAGCCACGAGGATGACGATGACGGGAATGCACGGTATGAGCGAGCCGCAGAGATAGCGCAGCCCAATGATGATGGCCGCTATACCAATGGCGCTGTATAGCAGTTCGCTGGTGCCTTCACGGTGAATACGTATTTTTTTGAGTTTCTTGATTCTTTCTCCCATAGGTAGTTTGTAGCAATTGCGATGCAAAGATAATGCTTTTTTATCAATTAACAAACTTTTTGAGCGTTTCTTTTGGCAATTTCAACTTTTCGGCGTAACTTTGACGCTCAATTGCTATCGATAATGGAAGATTTCATACATTTACACGTACATACCTATTATTCTATCCTCGACGGACAGTCGAAGATCTCGAAGCTTGTCGACAAGGCCATTGGCAACGGCATGAAGGGCATGGCCATCACCGACCACGGCGATATGTTCGGCATCAAGGAGTTCTTCGACTACTGCGAGGGTGTGAACAAGAAGCGGAAGAAGGAGGGGCTGGAGCCGTTCAAGCCCATCTTCGGCTGCGAGATGTACGTCGCCCGCTACGGTCCCAAGGAGCAGAAGAACGGTAAGGAGGACCAGAGCGGCTACCACCTCATTGTGCTGGCTAAGAACTATCAGGGCTACAAGAACCTCATCAAGCTGGTGAGCCGCTCGTGGACCGACGGCTACTATATGCGTCCGCGAACGGACCATGCCGACTTGGAGCAGTTCCACGAGGGATTGATCGTCTGTTCGGCGTGCATCGCCGGCGAGGTACCCAAGAAGATCCTGAATGGCGACATCGAGGGCGCACGCCGCTCAATAGAGTGGCACAAGCGCGTCTTCGGCGACGACTACTACCTGGAGCTGCAGCGCCACGAGGTGAAAGACCCCACACAGCGTGCCAACCGCGAGACGTTCCCCCTGCAGGAGCAGGCCAACAAGGTGCTCATCGAGCTGGCCCATGAGTACGGCATCAAGCTCGTCTGCACCAACGACGTCCACTTCGTCGACGAGGAGAACGCTGAGGCCCACGACCACCTGCTCTGTCTGTCGACGGGCAAGGACCTGGACGACCCCACGCGTATGCTCTATACGAAGCAGGAGTGGTTCAAGACGCGCGAGGAGATGAACGCCATCTTCAGCGACGTCCCCGAGGCCCTCAGCAACACGCTGGAGATACTCGACAAGGTGGAGTTCTACTCCCTGGACCACGACCCCATCATGCCTTTCTTCCCCATCCCCGAGTCGTTCGGCACGGAGGAGCAGTGGCGCCAGAAGTTCACGGAGGAGGACCTGTTCCGGGAGTTCACCACCGACGAGAACGGCGAGAATCCCCTACCCCGCGAGGAGGGCGAGAAGAAGATCAAGAAGCTCGGCGGCTACGACAAGCTCTACCGCATCAAGTTCGAGGCCGACTATCTGGCAAAACTGGCGTATGAAGGCGCTGTGCGTCGCTACGCGCCGCAAACTGAGAACGGAGAACTGAGAACTGAGAGGGATGGTCAGCCCTCGAATGGACAATCCGCTGATAATCCTGACAGCAAAACTAATCATACCTCTCAGTTCTCAACTCTCAGTTCTCTACTTCCCCCAGAAGTAGAGGATCGTGTCCGTTTCGAGCTCCACATCATGAAGACGATGGGTTTTCCGGGCTACTTCCTCATAGTGCAGGACTTCATCAACTCCGCCCGCGACGAGCTCGACGTGATGGTCGGCCCCGGCCGTGGCTCGGCGGCTGGAAGCGTGGTGGCCTACTGTCTGGGCATCACGAAGATCGACCCGCTGAAGTACGACCTGCTGTTCGAGCGTTTCCTGAACCCCGACCGTATCTCGCTGCCCGATATCGATACCGACTTCGACGACGACGGCCGCGGCCGTGTGCTGAAGTGGGTCGAGGATAAGTACGGCCACGAGAACTGTGCCCACATCATCACCTACGCCTCGATGGCCACGAAGAACAGTATCAAGGATGTCGCACGCGTAGAGAAACTGCCGCTGGCCACGGCGAACGCCCTGTGCAAGGCCATCCCCGACCGTTTGCCCAGCGGCAACAAGATCAACCTGCCCAACGTGGTGAAGGAGGTGAAGGAGCTGCGCGACGCCGAAGCGTCGAACGACCCCGTGCTGGCCAACACCATCAAGTACGCGAAGATGCTCGAGGGCACCGTCCGCGGCACGGGCATACACGCCTGCGGCTTCATCATCTGCCGCGACCCTATTTCCGACTGGGTGCCCGTCTCCACCGCCGACGACCCGGACTTCAAGGACACGAAGACCAACTGCACGCAGTATGACGGCCACGTCATCGAGTCGACGGGCCTCATCAAGATGGACTTCCTCGGACTGAAGACGCTGTCGGAGCTGAAGGAAGCCTGCGCGAACATCAAGCTGACGCGCGGCATCGACGTCGACCTCGACACCATACCCATCGACGACCCGAAGACCTACGCGCTCTACCAGCAGGGACGCACCATCGGCACGTTCCAGTTTGAGTCCGCCGGTATGCAGAAATACCTGCGCGAGCTGCACCCGACGGTCTTCGAGGACCTCATCGCCATGAACGCCCTCTACCGTCCGGGACCCATGGACTACATCCCCCAGTTCATCGCCCGAAAGAACGGCCGCGAGGAGATCACGTACGACATCCCCTGCATGGAGAAATACCTGAAGGACACCTACGGCATCACCGTCTACCAGGAGCAGGTGATGCTGCTCTCCCGTCAGCTGGCCGACTTCACCCGTGGCGAGAGCGACGCCCTGCGTAAGGCCATGGGTAAGAAGAAGAAGGACATCGTCGACGCCATGAAGCCGAAGTTCATCGACGGCGGCAAGGCCAACGGCCACGACCCGAAGGTGCTGGAGAAAATCTGGGCCGACTGGGAGAAGTTCGCCTCGTACGCCTTCAACAAGTCGCACGCCGCTTGCTACTCGTGGGTGGCCTACCAGACGGCCTACCTCAAGGCCAACTACCCCGCCGAGTTCATGGCTGCCATCATGACGCGCCGCCGCGACCAGATTACTGAGATCACGAAGCTCATGGACGAGTGCAAGCAGATGGGCATCGCCACGCTGGGTCCCGACGTCAACGAGTCGTACCAGAAGTTCGGTGTGAACAAGAAGGGCGAGATACGCTTCGGACTGGCGGCCATCAAGGGCATGGGCGACGGTGCGGCACAGGCCATCATCGACGAGCGCGAGAAGAACGGCCCCTACAAGACCATCTTCGACTTCGCACAGCGCGTCTCCTTCTCCAGCGTCAACCGCAAGGCTTACGAGTCGCTGGCGCTGAGCGGCGGCTTCGACTCCTTCGGCATCCGCCGCGAGCAGTTCTTCGCCACGAACAACAAGGGCGAGATGTTCCTCGACACGCTGGTGCGCTACGGACAGCTCTACCAGCAGGAGAAGCAGCAGGCACAGAACTCCCTCTTCGGCGGCTTCGACGATGGCATCGAGATTGCCACGCCGCCCATCCCGAAGACCGACGACCGCTGGAGCGACATCGAGAAGCTGAACAAGGAGCGCGACCTCGTGGGCATCTACCTCTCCGCCCATCCGCTCGACGAGTATAAGATTGTGCTCGACAACCTCTGCAACACGAAGTGCCAGGAGCTGGCCGACGTCGACCGTCTCACCGACCGCGACCCCGTGGTGCTCGGAGGCATCGTCACCGCCGTGCGCACGGGCTTCACGAAGAACGGCAAGACCTTCGGCATCGTCACCCTCGAGGACTTCGAGGGTTCCGGCGAGCTGGCCCTCTTCGGCGACGACTGGGGTCGCCACTCCGGCTTCTTCAGCATCGGCGCCTCCGTCTACGTCACGGGCAAGGTGCAGGCACGCTGGCAGTTCAAGGAGGACGGCCCGAAGGACCTGAAGGTCACGGGCGTGGAGTTCCTCCAGTCGGTGAAGGAGAAGGCCATCGACCGCATCACCATCCAGCTGACCACCGACCTTGTCGACGACGGGGTGGTGGCCGACCTGAACGAGATTATCTGCGAGCACCCGGGCAAGACGAAGCTCTTCTTCCTGCTGCGCGACTCGCAGAGCCGCCACCACGTGCTCATGCGCTCGCAGAAGCACACCGTGGACATCCGCCACTCGCTCATCGACTACATCGAGCAGCACGAGGGCCTGGACTACAAGATTAACTAAGAAATAAATTGTTTAATTGTAAAGTAGAAAAATTATGGAAGTACAAGTAACAAGCGAGAATTTCGCAAGTCTGAAGAGCGGCGCACAGCCGTTAGTAGTTGATTTCTGGGCAACGTGGTGCGGTCCCTGCCGCATGATTGCCCCTGTCATTGCCGAACTGGCACAGGCTTACGACGGCCGCATCACCGTTGGTAAGTGCGACGTCGAGGAGAACGAGGAGCTGGCCGAGGAGTTTGCCATCCGCAACATCCCCACCATCCTGTTCTTCAAGAACGGCGAGATTGTCGACAAGCTCGTCGGTGCCGTCAGCAAGGCCAAGCTCGAGGAGAAGTTCCAGTCACTGCTGTAGAAAGGAAAAGAAATTATGGCAAGCTTTGACGAGGAAATCCGGATGGACGAGGAAGAGAACCTCCGCGAGGTGGCCTACATCCGCGAGCGTCTGCCGCAGGAGGTGAAACCGCACTTCAGCGACGACGACATTCTCTACTTCATTGACGCCATCGTCGACTACTACTACACGAGCGGTATTCTGGAGTCACAGGACGACGAGATCGATATCGACATGGAGCAGGTGGCCGAGGCCATCACCGCACAAGCCAAGAAGGACGGCCAGGGCACCTTCGACCCCGCCGAGGTCGTCTTCCTGGCCGAAGCCGACCTTGACTTCCAGGAGGAGAGCATTGCGTAACCCTGTCCCTGCGCAGTCAGGAAAGGGAAAACAACTATGGGTGCTTTAGGGAAACGAATGTGAATAAATTCGTTATTATTCGTGGACAGAATTATTTTAATTATTCACATTCGTTTCCATGAAAAACAGGGATTATCTGAAACTAATTTCCGTAATTATCGTAATCTAGTCCGTAATAAAATATAATTATGGATAAATTATGGATATTATGCGAATTAGTTTCAGAAATAAGTACCTTTATTCTAATTTCTGTCAATATCTTATTTGTTCGCCTAAAAATTGTTACTTAACTGCGATATTTAGTCGCGATATCAAGTCTTGTAAACCTTGAAATTTACGAGACTTGATTTTTTTATTTAAATATTTAAAAAAGTTATTTTTTTTGTTATAATTCAAAAAAAAATTGTATCTTTGTCGCATCTATTAAAAAATAGCGCAAGCCGATTTCGATTTGCCCAGGACTCGCTAGTCGAGTTATATTATTAAGAATAATGGGCGGTCTATTAACTTCATGTGAAAAACAAATGCGAAAAAAGATATTTTTGACAATCATATTAGCACTCATGCTGACGTGCTGTACTAAGGACGGCGAAACGATTTATCTGCCGACACCTGGTGAAGAGCAGCCTGCCGCCACACCGCTGGTGACGGTTATCTATGGTCCTGACGGTCTGGGCGACCGCTCGTACAACGACCTGATATACAAAGGTGTGGAGGCGGCAGCCAAGAAGTACGGTCTGCGCACTCTGCAGTTGGCGCCCGAGAGCGAGGAGCAGGGGCTGACTTATTTGGAAACGATGTTCAGTCAGATGGAAAGTGCCACCGACACCGTGCGTCGCCTGTTTGTCACGCCCAGCCCCCTCTATGATGCCTTTATTCGCAAGAACAACAAACGCTTAGAGAAGAATCCCAACGCTGACCTGCTCTACATGGAGACCACCAAGCCGCTCGAGGGCAAGGGCTCAACGCTCTACATCGACTACTATGGCGCGATGTACATGGGGGGCTGCCTGTCGCATGCCATTCAAGACGGCGTTGTAACGCTCATATTAGCCAACCCCTATACGCAGACCGTGGTCGAGGCTGGCGAAGGATTTGAGGCCGGTTTCAACGATTCGTCGAACTACCATGTGAAAAATGAAGTCGTCCTGCACAAACGCTATCTGAGCTACGAGCCTGTGGGCGGCTTCACGATTGCTGACACAACGGCCACGCGTATCATTAATGAGGAAGAAGCATATTTGAAGGTCATAGACTATCTTATGATTGTGCCTGTTTGTGGTGGTTCCATGCACTCCTTTATACGTAGTCTGTGGCAGACTCTCGGAGGAGGCGATTATTATTTTGGTATCGATGGCGACATGACAGCCGACCGGCGATTCTGTGCGCTCTCTATTTTGAAGCGCATCGATACGGTCATGATTGACTATATCGGCATGTGGCTGCAAGGCACGATGCCCAAGCACCAGACGTTAGGACTGAAAGACGACGCTACCGATGTTGTCTTAGGCTATGTAGCGGAGGATGTGCCAACCAATGAAGTTGACAGCCTGCGTCAGGTTGCCATCAGAAAGGAGGGAGAGCGGTATGGTAAGTGAAAAGTTAAAAATGAAAAGTGAAAAATTTGCTATCGCAATCCTATGCTTCATTTTGATGCTGACTGGCTGCAAGACGGAAGACGACACCATCGTGTATAAGGCATCGCGCCGCTGGGTGGAGAAGACGGTCGCCGTGGTGGCTCCGCTCAACGACCCCATTATGAAGGCCCGTCTGGAGCGCACTGCCGAGTGGATGCTGCAGAACCTGTATAACGCCCAGTTGCATGACACGCTCTGCATCGACTTGAAGGTAGAGTGGTATGATGAATACGGCAACGACCTGAAGGCATTGGGCGAACGACTGGCCAACCGCGACGACCTGCTGGCCGTCATCGGTCCCTTCGACAGCGACAACGTGGAACAGCTGGCACCTTATTGCCAGCAGACGCACAAGCCGCTCATCCTGCCTACTGCCACCAGCGAGACGGTCATACGCCGCTTCGCCACCACCAGCACCGGTGACGGACAGCAGCCGTTCCTCTGGTCGCTCACCGAGACCGACATCTCACTCTCCGAGGTGATGCTGAGCACCTACTCCCATTCTCTCTATCAGAAGGGGTACAGCGAAGCGTTCGATGCATCCACCCTGTCGGGACTCTTTGCCCCAGCCGGCACTTACGGACAGACCTTCGTCGAGTGGGCGCCTTTCCAGGCCAATGAGCTGGGCTTCAATTTCATGGTGTGCGAGCAGTATGCTGACGACGAGTCGTTCTACCAGCGTATTCGCCGGTACTACGATGAGATAACGGGTGTGTTCTATTCCACTCTTTTTGTGCCGCAGTTCATCGTGACTGAGAATGTGGAGCAAATCTATCAGGTAGCCCGCATTCGCAGCGAGTGGTGGGATATTGACCCCGACGATCCGGATTATGGTTATGAAACAGGACTCGGATATGACATACGTGTGGTATGGGCGCCCGTCCATTACATCTGTTCCAACATCACCGATGAGGCCATCCAGGCCCTCGGTCCCCGTGGCATAGCACTTACCACCGGCTATCAGGGTTTTTCGCCCTATGCCGACCCCATGTCGGGCTTCGAGATGAGCTACGAGGCACGTTACGACACCAAGCCCACGTTTGCCGAGTGTAAGTTCTACGATGCGCTGTTGCTCGCAGCCTTTGGCGCCAACTATATGGAGCACCACTCGGAGGTGGACAACCTCAACGATGCCATCATTGCCATCTGCACCACCGACCACTTCCTGTCAGGTTATGCCTGGAGCGAGACGGGTATGGAAATCTACCTCTCTGCCCTCGAACAGGGACAGCTGCTTGGCTTCAAGGGTGCCTCGGGACCTGTGCAGTTCGATAGCGAGTGCTACACCGCCGCCCTGAACACCACCTACGTCAACTGGATTATCAATAACGGGCACATTTACAACCAGACCTACTACAGTTCCAAAGGCAGTGCCCAGACGGGTAAGATGCTGGCATCGTGGAACTATCTGGTAGAGAATGCCGAAGAGACTTTCGACAACGAATACAACAAGAGCCTGACGCCCATCAACTATCCTGCCCTCACCGACCAGTACGCCGTGCTGGTGCAGGGCAGCAACGGGTGGGAGAACTACCGCCACGAGGCCGACGTGCTGAGCATCTACCAGATGCTGAAGACTAACGGCTACGACGACGACCACATCATCCTCATCAGCGCCGACGACTGCGCCAATGCCCCTGAGAACAGCGACCGTGGTGCCGTGCGCACCGACCCAGACGGCAGGAATCTGCGCGAGGGTGCCGTCATCGACTATAAGAATGCCGACCTGATGCCTGCCGACATCGTGAACATCCTGAAGGGTGAGATGACCGACCGCACCCCTGTGGTGCTTCCCAAGGGCGAAGGGTTGAACGTGCTCTTCTTCTGGAGCGGACACGGGCGCAGCAAGGCCACCAACGGCATCGACGAGATGGTGTGGTGCGACGAACTGGCAGGCAACGGCATGACCGCTAGACTGTTTTCCGAGACCCTTAGCGCGATGGCTCAGGGACAGCAGTTCCGACAGATGCTCGTCTGTCTGGAACCCTGCTACTCGGCCAATATGGGCAAGGCCCTGGAGGGCATCCCTGGTGTGCTGGCCATCTGCTCGGCAGGGGCCTACGAGCAGTCGTTTGCCGACTCGTGGAGCAACGA